>JGI24158J21664_10002864_pt1 | contig 21303 bp, 19 predicted proteins | sample Ectturendosymbi3_FD_21664 | JGI IMG/M metagenome (IMG submission 21664)
CAAACTGCCAGTATAAACACAGTTCCCAAATGAAATTTACAATTTAAAACTGGATTCATCATCAGATTCACCAAACAGTTGTTCGAACTCTTCTTGAGTTACGTTTATATCAGTGTGCAAAAAAAGAAATAAAAATAAAGCGTGCTGATGAAAAAACTCGTGTATAACGCGCACCCTTAATTTTTGATTAAAATTCCGTACAAAATTTTGCGCGTTATGCTCGAATAAATACGGTAAGTTGATTACTGCCAACTAGTTTTCCGCAGTAGGTAATGAAAAAGGGTACGAATGCACATGTCTTGTAATTATTATCAATACAGAAACAACGCTTATACCAAACTGTGATGTTTTCAAAGAATTTCTTAATTTTAATGTGTTGATGTGGCATTAAAAATCTGGAAAAGTGCTCATAATGAATCCAAACCTGTGCTAACGTTTTTTCAATTCTATAATTTGGGAGCGTCGTCGTTCTTTACCAGGCCAGGCAATATCTTGTGCTTGTGCTTGCTCGCAACCGCGAAGTAACGTCCAGCAAACGAATACGAAAAAAAACTAAGAATCAGTAAAACCCGTCTTCCACATAAAATTTCCTATCACCACTTCGGTCACTTACATGCGCATGTGTAGTTGAAAGATAGTCTGAAAGTTATTTTGAAAACGGAAGTGAAACTTCTATTTTCGAAACCACAACCGTTATTGACAACGAAAGCCCTAAATAAAACTACCTATTTTAATGCAGAAACAAAACAAGCTTTTACGTGAGCAAGAGAAGGATCTACTGAGATCATTTTAGATTCTTTAACCATGTAGGACGTGCCAAATGCCTATGTATCTCAAACTTTTCAGAACCTTCGGCAAAAGCCGCTTTCGCAAGGAAAGCCGCGAAAGCGCCTTTTTCCGAAGGTTCTGAAAAGACACTTGCTACCTTTTTAACCTCTTGCTGGACGTACTGTCGCAGAATTTGTTGGAGCAGCTCACCAACTTTTGAAGTACCCTACAACGGAGCGTTTTTCTACTTTAAAAGACAGATCAGTTTTGGCCTGAAGAAAAAGCTTATCGGGGGCCAACAGCATTTTTTATTAATCGTGCAATTGAACTTCGTGTTTGGAGGAAAGTATGCGCTCCTACAAAAAAACAGAGAAAAGTTTTAAAAATTTGGATTGGCATTTGTTCAAGAAAAGGCTAGGTGTTTTTGAATTGGGGATAAATTTGGTTTCGGCGGGACCGCCCATTTTGGTTGTTGTTGCAAATCTATTTTGCTGAGGTGCTGACCACCACCTTGTTGACCTGCTTGTATGACGTTTAAATCCAGGCTCATCCGCGATCTTTACGAAGCTCACGCTGGAAATAACTCGTGATGACAATCCGCTTTGGTTGAAAACAGTGACGTTCACACCAACTAACTCGTACATCACCACTCCTCTTCAAGACGTGCAAATGCGAGTGAAATACAAATTCACCGGAACCGTGGAACCGAGCGCATCAAACGTAGTGAAATGGTCGTGGAGTGTAGGAGCATCGGGCTACCACAGAAAATCGTTCAAACACAGGTTTTACACCACTGGTTTGCAAACGATTATCTGTCGCGTACAATCTACGACTTCACAGATCGAAGGGACCACGTTTGCGAATGTTCAAGACCTTCCAGCGATCCCGGCCACCAAGGCGGTGCTGTTGCTGGCAGTCGACGGACCGAAAGGAATTGGAGATCCGGTTCAAATCTCTCTTTCGATTATGACTTCGGATATGGTTACGAAAGTTACAGTCACTTTAATCATTCAGCCGGAGGGCGGTGGACTTCCTGCATCACCAACTGTAAAAAATAATGTTGAAGTTCTGTGCTTTGATCCCACGGTGCAGGTAAAATCGGTTTGACCACAATCAGGACTATTTTGTTCTAAAATATGTCTCTAAAAACACTGTTATTCAGGCTTTACCACATTCTTATGGTGATCTATTCAATTACTCAAAGACCATCTCCAACTACAAATCGGTTTGTTTGGCAACGTTCTTCAAGTTTTTCGACGAGAGCGGTGTCTATGAAGTCACGGTGGACCTGAACGATCAAGTTCGTGGTTATAGGCATGAGATTATTTCTTCACACGAGTTCTGCTTGCAGAGACTTTTTCGTAATCTTAAAACTTCCACGTTTTTTCAGGAAACTTGTCGTTTATGTAAAATCACATGTAGGAATCACGCGATTTTTAACAAACGCTTGAGTTCATTTTGTGTGTTGGTGTAAATTTTCAGCTGGCCACTTGGTACGAGTGAACTTGATTCAAAGTATTTTAGGCATTTTCAATCCGTATTTTTGGCATTTTCAATCAGTTTTCAATCAAGTATTTTAGGCATTTTCAATCAGTTTCTTTTGTCTTTGGTTTAATGAATCGATATGTTGTCTTTTTTGTGGTTGAAGATTGATTTTGAGGACAGCTGATGCAATGCACACGTGCTCCAAACCGAAGTTGTTTGGAAATATCAATTGCCCTGCGGTGCTGAACATGCAAATGTACTTTTCCTCAAAGGGTTTCTTTATCTGAAAAAAAAGCTTTCCAGTTGATAGAAAAAAACACCCACCAGAAAAGTTTTTATATTTTTGTTATATTGGCACATTTCCTCAAATAAGCGAGCTCTTTGTGGGACAAGGGCTTTTACCTAAGTAGTGATCTTTTTCGCAAGACTTTTTCAATGACTGAGACAAAAGAGCTGTTGAGGAAAAGCATTGTGCAAAATAGCAGAGACTTAAAATATTTTTTTGTCGTTGCAGGGTCTTACTGGAACGGCAAGCAACTTTCTGTGCATCACGCTCAATACAGACTGTCCACCTCCTGAGCTACGTATACAAACCGGCTTTCCTCACAGTCCGTGGAATATACTAGCCGATGTTCAGGTCATGACTTTTCGGAGAAGCGAAAACGTTCATCTTTTTGCTGACGTAATAAGACGAAAGTGTCTAGAAATGTTTGAAAATGGCACCTTTGACTTTTCATGGCACGTTTTCGATGAGTCATCACTTTTAAAACTTTTATCTGGACCAATGACGTGGTCATTGCTGCAAGGTACGGAATTAATGTATTAGGACTAATTGTAGTTCGTTATCTCTAGATTTGGCTGAACTTTCTCATGAAAACAAGGCAGTCAAACAGTTATAGCCATTAAAAATCAGGAGCTTGGCTAAGGGCGTACCAAAAAGAAATAACTAGATTTTGGTGGAAACTGGGTTACCGTCTGCTTCCACCATCCAGGAAGCATCTCACCGCTTTTTGCAGACCTTTCGTCCACTACGCATGTTTATGGTATTGTTACACCAGAGGTCGGCAACCTACGGCCCGCGGGCCGGATCCGACCCATCAAGCAAAATCATCCGGCCTGCAGCCTCTTTTCAAATTGCAGTTGTAGTAATTACGTGGTCCGCCTAGTGGTATTATATTTTATGAATCTGCCCTCCTTGCAAATTCTTTTATTGCATACTTATGAGGAATTACTTATGACAAACCGCACTATAAATGTACTTTCTGTGAAAATCAGTAGTTAATCTGATTCAGATTCCCAAGTTTTAATATCTTAAACAGCGAAGGGAACGGAATTGTTGGTGGAAAATTGGTACGGACCACCAGACTCTGCAGAGTTTGTTTTTGTTCCGCGACTAGGGAAAGGTTGCCAACCCCTGTGTTACACGATAGTTCACTTTATCCAAAACAATTGTCTTTATGTTGTATGTTATGGCTGATCAGCGCATGCGTTGACCGCATTGGTTACATTACCAATTTCTGTAGCATGATGGAACTGTTGCACGAGCTCAAAGACAGCAGTTGTTAACATAAAAACATTCAGGCATATGATAATGTCTCAACAGGGAAAAAGGAAAACTAAAAGTTTGCTGGACTTCTACACATAACAAAAAAACGAAAGTTTCCTTGCGCACTGTATGTGCTTCTCAATTCTTGTGTAGTTTAGAAAGATTCGATCTTGCAAACCGGGGTGTGCGCCAGCCAATCCAGCAGCACACCTTCTACGCTAGACTGCTCGATTCGAGAAGACATCAGCGGAGACTGATTTTGCAGTTGTAAATTGCACTGACGTAGTGATGAGTGTGTTTTACTCCGCTGTTCTAACGCGCTGCCTGATATTTTTGCAGTTATGAACTGCTGTGTCGCAGCGTTGAGTGTATTTTCCTCCGATGTCCTAACTTGGAGCGCTGATACTTTATATTCAGTACAATGACACGTAAAATAAAGTGCGTGTAGAATAGAATAATATGCATATTGTGACAACAACCTTCACCAAAATGTTGGTTTGAAAACATGAATATGACGTCAAATTGTGACGTCACAAAAAATTTTTTGCGTGCGCCTTTGAGCTTGGCCAAACGTTTAGAAGAATGTTTGTTAATCTATACTCTCTTCTTTGAAAGTGACACATATTGCAGAATGATTGTAAACAGTTTGCCGAAATTTTAAACGCATTTTTGTTGTTTTAACTAAAAGATTTTATTACGTATACGGTTAAACAAAATATGGCGTTAAATTCAATAAAATCACGTAGAAATTTCTAATATGGTGTTATTCCCGCGTTTTGAGGTAAAATTATGAATAACTTGTCAAATTTGTTCAGTTACGGAATTGCGTACTGTCAATGAAAATCCTAATCATATGTTGTATTGCTGTTGTTATGCATACTTTTGTCACAAACGCGTTAGTATCATTCAAACAGTAGTTTCCTGGCAACCAGCCGCATCTGTATTGTGAAAACATAGACAAGGTTTGAGCAAACCTATAAGCAATGAACCCCATGGTATTTATTTACGGATTAAAGGAAATATTTTTGCTGTATCAGAATGAGTGTATTTCAATTTTAACTAAGTTTCATAGTGCAATTTTTACAGGGAGAATTTTACAAAAAATATTTTTGGATGAAAAACATTTTGAAACTGAATCTTTCAGAATTTATGCGGATAACGTATGGTGATGATCTACGAGACCAATATTTTTGTTGTGTTTTTGTAGGCCTGAAAAACACAAGCAAGCCGATACTGACGAAAGCCGATAACAGTTACGTGTCCGATCTGTACTTGGCGGGTAATACCTTAGCTGTGAAGAACTACTTTGTCGTTTTCTCTGCCACGGAACGACCCTACTGCGGCAACGGTTCTGTTTTCTCGTCAGATGTGTTGAAGTTGCAGGTGCTACCAGACGTCTTAAATCCTCAAATCAGTGAGTTGGCACCGGGTATAGCCTGCATCAACTCGTTTGTTGTTGTGTTACAACCAGATGCAGTGAATATTCAAAACCAAAATACTCCGAAAATTCGTTCCTGTTTCATTCACTCCCCAGTGGCATTTCTTCTGCAGATGATTGCGGAGCAGAAGTCACAGGTCTTAGGATGTATTCAAATTTCGAACACCAATGACTTGTAGCTATCTAGGTGGAAATATCAGCTGTCCATAATAAGCGTAATGGGTTCACAAGCCAAAAATCTTGCATCCATGCATCCTGCAACAGGTTGTCCAACACATGCAGTGATGGAACTACTACAGTTGAATAAGTCGTGACCAGATGAATTTTATTTCTAGACCCCTTCCGTGGTGTGTATTATCTGTAAGATCTTTTATTACGAGATTTTCAATGGTTTAGTAAACCGCGTATTTTTTTTATCTTTTATCAGAACTTTTTAAAACGAGGCGAGAAACTCCAGTATCTCGCCTTGTTTAGTATGTTTCAAAAACCAGTGGAGGCTCGTGGTGGAAATAGCCAGGGAGGCTGCGAATTTCCATCTCCGGCGTGAACATGTGGTTGTTTGCGCTAGTTATGCATAATTGTTAGTGGCGTTTCCGCGTTTCTACTGACAGCACTGTTTAGCTAGAGCAAATAAAATTTCATTAATAAGTATCTTAATTTGAAATGTTAGATAATAAAATCAATTTAGAAATTGCATCAAAAGCAGCTTATGTTTTTCAAGTCGGCGAGTGAATACAATTTTAGAGCGAAACTGGCGGAATCATACGCCTTGCACGTTTCAGGGAGGGCCTCCCCTGCCAAGATCCCTACAGTGAATAGGGTGCCTTTGTACTGGAATTTTGACAATTTTTCTGGCGCCTGGGAGCTTAGGAAGCTCGAGCTTATACCAAGAAAAGGAAAGTGTACCCGTGTTGCTACTTCTTGATTATACGGTTGAGTGATATTCAGGTGGAGGTTCATACAGAGAGTCTTCATCTCAAGCAAAGCTGACTTTGAAAGCCACCAAGTCTGTGCAACAAGTTGACGTGCAGGACGTAAGGCACGAATGGTTTTGTCATCTTCCTGAGCAGCAAGCGTCGTTCGATAGAGCAATGCTGTTGTACAGACATGGAAACGCAACCTGGAATGCAACAAGTCAGTGTCTGCATTAACTTCCAGTAGAAAATAACTTGATGAGTGCTGCAGTTCCTCGGAATTTGTCCTCGCGGGTCTTATATCAGTCAAGTTTCCTGCATGTAAATAAGTGAATTTGGGTAACAACGTCTACCAAAAAATATTTCACGTCGAACGTGTTTAAGAAATACAGTAAAAATTTTCGGACATAGTGACTGCGTGCTGTTGTACTAACTTTACGAACAATGTGTTAAATTTATATATAAACCAACTGCTAATACTTTTTTGAGAACAGAAGAGAACTTGCCACTAATTTAATATATGCAATTATAATTAGCTTTCTTTTTATTAACTACGTGCCATTTGGCAAATTATATGATATTTGATAAAATGAAGTAAAACCCAGTTCAAAACTCAGATTGACGTTAAAGTATTTTGTGGAAACGATCCGTGACTAAAATGCCTGAAAAACCCTGACAATCGTCCAAATTACGCCACTGAAATTGACAAACTTGGTCCTTCAAAGCGTTGCTACGCTAATAATTGGTTGATACTTAATTTTCCGCATATTTTTAAATCCTGACAAAAGTGATACATTCAACACCAACGTTCCAACTACGCTTCGGAATTTAATGACTTTTTGCGTTCTGCAACAGCTGCGAAGTGAGGCTGTGATCGGTGGCGTAACTGACAGGAGCATAGGGGCGAACAGTCACCCTGACAAACTGAATGTAAAATCCGGGTCCCCACTTACCTTATATTTCGGTTTTGATATTGTTTTCTTTTGAGTAGGTTGTCTTTTGCGTCTTTCAAATATTTTCCGGTGATTTAGGGTTTCAGTACAGCCATCCACATCCGGATTCACCATCATTTCTCAAGTTTTTATCTGAGTGTTGGCCAGTGGACCCCTACAGCGGCCAGTGGGCCCCTTTCAGCTAAGTTTCCCCCATGGCTTAAGTCTCTAGTTACGTCACTAGCTGCGACTAATTAATTTACAAGGATGGTGTGGCGATGTGCCTGTCGAACCAAGCAACGCTTCATCAACGAGCTTCCCATACTCACAGTAAGATGGCGGTCGCCTTGATCCAATATTATTTATCATTTTCTCAGGTAACACTGGCTGCTTTGGAACAGGATTCCAAATACTCGACAAAGACGTCATTGGTGGTATAACAAATGATTCCGTCGAAGTGCAAAAGGGCCTGTTCATCAAATACGGCTTGCACATTTTAACGTTCGTGGCCTACAGGACAAGCACTGGCGATTGGTCCATGCACAATCAAACTGTGTTCGTCTCTAGCGTCCCTGGTAAAGTCTGTAATTGTATATCTTTGCGTTTTCGATTGCACGATGCACTGACGAATTTGTCTGTTGCAACACGATCAAGTCCCGCACAACAAATACAAGGTTTTCGGCGACATAGTTATACCTTGTCCAACGCTCAATATAATCACAAACTTTAAAATTGCTTGCATTTTGTGCAAACTTTGGAAGAAAGCCTACAAAGTAGGAATTGAGGCCCCTGGCCAATGCGCGCGCCTTCATGGGCGGATTATGAAGAGGGCTTGATGCAGGCCTAGATGCAAAGACTGAGTTTGCATCTGGTTAAATATGTCAGTTCGCTCATGTCGGTACGTGCCAGTGGCGTAGTCAGCCCAAAATTTGGGGGGTCTAAAATTTTTGACTTCAGGCGAGTGACAGTATTTTGTTTGGGACACCGCTTCTCAAAACATAAAATGAATGGACATGCTAAAACTTGGGGGGGACCATGGCTCCACGGCCCCCCCTGGCTACGTCTGTGGTACGTACAGTACATGTCTTCCTTCTGTGGGTAAGACCACTAACATTCACAAAACAGATAAGGGTAATTATTTCTGGTTCTTGATGTCCCGTGGCGCTTCTTTGTTGTCTGGGTAAATTGTAGCAATACAAACATATTACGAATTTGGGTTTTCGATTCCAAACTTTGCATTTTTGTTTGCGCGAGAAAAGTCAACAACTCACGGATTCCCGTATTTGGTATAGGTTCTAGAGAATCGCAATTTGATTGCCGTAGAGGTGGTTTCAGACCAGATGTTAACCTGTGTTTGCAATACATTTGTTAGTACAGATGACATATGTCGCCATGCCAGTAACGGAAATTGTTAGGAGAATCCCACCTGCAGAATAAACCAGAAGCAATTTTTAAACAAAGTTTGCTTGCGTACATCACACTCTGCTATTTCTTCAAACTCATATATTTTGCCGCGCCTCACCCCAGATGCTTAGACACCGTACACGTACTGTAAATTTCAGCCTGGTGTGGCAATGTTGTCCATTGCTGTGACTCTGTGAGCATATATACTACTGTAGGGCGGCAGCCAGCTCATATTTTAGTGGGCAAAATTATGTAACTTTTTCCTGTAACTAGCGACAAAACATGTTTTTGAAAAATTCAGAGAGGCAGTAGCCTGGTTGCTCCCCTGGTTGCGGGCCTGCACCCCGAAACGTAGTTTTAACAGCGGATACAATGAAACATTTTTGTACATAATAGTGCAACTGCCGTACCTCAATCATAAAATCACTGTTACAAATGATAGAATCCTTAGTTTAACTAAAACGGAACCCCAAATATAATATTGAAGAGTTAAGAATTCATATATCAATCTCTTATTCTGAAAACTGCGCTATTAAACCAGTTTGTAAATTGCTCAGTTTGCTTTTTTATTTTACAAATGAATCTCATATTCCCGGCTTATTCGTGGTTGTCTGTTAAGCCACAATGTATCTTTGATATTTTTGAAACCGTTACAAGTTGAAAAATCCTACATATTGACAGGACACTTACAAAAAATGTAACTACAAGCAAAAATATTTCACTACTCACGAAAATTTTACCTGATGTTACTTTGCAGTTGCTCCTGGAAAATAGTTCAAACTTAGCGATCTGCAGGTATTTGCAAAAAACATGATTGGTATTTCTGCTGGCAACATATAGGAACTATCAAAATGTACAAGTAAAAGATTGAAACAAGTCCTAAACTCCAGAAAATCTGAAAACGTACGCCAACAGCTAATCACAGGAAAACAAACGAAAAATGATAATTAAAATATAAATAATTCCAAATATCCGTCCACTTGTTTCCGTTATAGGCCTTGTCCAAATATTCTAGAAAATGACAGGCACTTTTCTTTTGCGCATCCAAATAGAAATACAAAACGATAAAGCATTTGTTTAGGCAAAATTTACAATGAGAAACTAGTTTTTTAAACAAATCATGCAATAAACAGGCTTGGGTCCCGATTACTGACAAGCCCATAATGTGTTATGCCAAAACACCCGGCTTCTCCGCTGAAAAAATTAGTATTGCTAGATCCATCAAAGATCAAAGTAGTGTCTTAGTTAGCAACGAGGAGGACACCCTTGGCAGATGGAGAAACTATTTCAAAGATCTTTTGAACCCAGTCACTATTGCACCATCATACATACAGGAGCTACATTTGGGAGAGGAAAATGCCATCATGGCAGCTAAAGTCTTCCTTGCTGTCAAAAACTGCAGGCTGCGAATAAATCCGACCTAAAATGCTCAAAGTCTTGAATCGAGAAGGATTTCTTTGGCTAATTAGTGTGTGTCATGTGGTGTGGTGCTCTGGAAGGGATTGAAAGATTACCAAATTAATGTGATCATTACTGCGCGGTGTAAGTGAGAGGTGCAATGATGTTAATACACTTATTTGCACAATCTACCGTGGTATTTTTGCCCAGTTTTACTCATTTTTTAAAGGACAACACAGTACATTTGGATATTGTGTTTGATGTGAACATTGTGTTTGATTTGAATATTCTGTCTGATTTAAATGTTCTGTTTCATTTCAATATCGTGGTTGATTTGAATAATATGTTTGATTTGAATAATTCTTTTGATCCTTCCCAACTGTCCCCGTTCGCTAAAAACAACTTTTTAGACAGCTTGAAGCGGCAGTATTTACTGCATTTGTTGATTCAAAACATCAGCTTTACATCTTGTTTTTATGACTTTTTATCACACGGGGTAGTATTTGCTGTTTCTAATACGCAGGTGTTGATGTTTCCATAAACTGTGAATCGAACTGCGGTTCCTTTCTGGTGAAGAACAACGAACTTCGCTTGTCGTCGAGTTGTGATAATTGTGCAGCCAATATACACAAGAAGCTGTGGTCAGTTGCAACTCCAGTCCTTTTCAATTCTGGATTGGTACGGTGGGATGTGTGTATGTGTTTAAAAATTAACATTTACTTTGTGAAAAGTTCTCCAAAAGTTTTTATGAAAAGCATTTGTGTCTGCTTTTCTTTTGAGTTATCTTTGTTGTTAAGAAACCAAAACTGTTACAAAATTAATTCAATTTTGTTTATTTGCTTGTCCACAAAACAATAAATTCAAGAACAAGCGCGAAACAAAAGTGTATAAGCGAAACAAAAATGTATTTCGCAAACATTTAGAGTGACCTTACGTACAGGCAGGGCCGGCCTAGCAGGTGCGGCGCCCAATGCAAGACCTGGGTGCGGCGCCCAATGCAAGACCTAAGCGCGGGGCCCCTGTGAGCATTGATTTCATGACGTCATCGTGTTCAGTCAGCCGTGTTACGATCGTGGTGCAGCGCTGATATACAGTAAAGCATTAACACGAGAATTGAGCACCTTTGCTAACGTTCGAGAGGAAATTCGCTAGTTCTGACGATATCGTTCTTTGTTAACAATGAAATTTATATGACGTTTCTACTGGATTCTCAAGCGCAAGGTGTATCTGGCAAAAATGAACAATCTACCCAAACACCATGGCGCGGGGCCCCAGAGGTGCGGGGCCCAATGCAGTTGCATTGTTGCATCGGTATAAGGCCGGCCCTGCGTACAGGCATAGAAGACGATGGGTATTGCATTGCAAAATGCGTAATATCCTGGACAATCAGGGCACTATTTGTGAATTTTCAGTGCAAGGAAGTATGTTCTTCCAAACAAAGGAAACAAACAGGGAAAACAGAATAGCAGAGGTTGTAAAAATGAGCGTGAAATCAGCATGCATAATGTCATTCAATCACACTGGGCAGATACTGAAGCGGCAACGCATACATGAGTAAATAGCTTGCCGATAGGAGCATTCCAAAACGTCAGTTTGCTGCATTTTCGCTTCAGCGACCGTTTTCATGGCGAGAAGATGCCGCCACCGATCCGAGCTCCGATTTTTTGGTCCTTGATCCAAATGCGTTCCGGTTTGTGGGAAAATACACTGTGGAACTGCAACTGTTTGACGTTAAAAACCCTTCAAAAGGTAAGTGACTTTGAACTTCTCTCGCAGTTGCAGTCACCAAACTTTAGGTCCGTCTGGTAGACAACAAAGCATTAAGTGTATCCGTTTTTTTCAGGATTTTTTTCAGTTTTTTTTCAGCAATTTTTATTTTTTCAGCAGTTGTAAGCAATCTCTCCTTGCAGAATTACGCGTTTCTCAAATGTGCTTTTTGTACGTTTTATAGCTCTCTCAAAATCCCAGTACGAGTTTTCCATCAAAGGAGGACCGGTTCGCGGAATTTGCGAAGTTGCCCCCAAGTCAGGCATCGAGCTTGAAACGAAGTTTCTTATCAACTGCGAAAACTTCGTCGATGCTCACCTGCCGATCACTTACTTGATCAAAGCCACCTTTCCAAAACCTTATAACATTCCAGATGCTAAGAACGATCTTCTAGGTCGTACTGTCTACCACGGGATGGAAAGCGTGATAGGAGGTATGGACATATCTGATATTCTTTTTAAAAGTGGTCCCAGCCCCAGGGCCGCGGACCGGTACCGGCCCGCCGATAGATCGGGCTTCGAAATTACGAAATGTATACTGGTGGTGGCAACACTCACTTTATGGGGTTGTGGTTGGTCGATTCTTCCCATGGAAGAATCTCCCTCGGGCACACAAACATGCAGCAACCTTATCTGATTGTTCAAATTAGTAACTTCATTTCAGCTGTTGAAAAACAGCAACCATCATAGAGTACCACCGGGGCGCTGAAAAATTGTCAAGCGTTGACCAGCCTGCGATTACAAAATGGTTTGGGACCACTGCTTATAACTTTTTGTTTTTTCCGCAATGTGACATGGTTTTGTGCAAGTTTGATCAGTGTTGCTACTTTTCTAGCAAAATTGGGGTAAAGTGCTGAAAAAACAAACTGAATATCCATTACACATTTTCGTTGCTTAAAAGGTCTTATGTATATTCTGGTGTACGATGTGCATAGTTATTTTTCAGACGTTTACCTTCGTGCTGGGGACCCAAACTTTGGCGATCGTCTTAAACTCGTTATCCGTGCGACCAACAGAATAGGAGTGATAACAGAAACTATCACGTTTGTCGTCGTTCGAGCCAAAACCTTCACTAACGCTTCTCATATCCAAGAAACGTATGTCACAGGTGAACCTTTGCGTTTGCAGCCTTTCAGCCACCAACAGGAAGTGTTGTCACAATTTTGTCGCGCACAGCACTTTCTTCGGACTCGAATCACGGGCATTGGAAGAGGGGTACAGGGCATTTTTGAAATTTGATACTTTCCTATATAATATTTTTGTCGAAAAATAAATGAAATTTCACCACTGTGGGCCCCTTTTGGAAAATTCATTTTGGTCACTCTCTGGAGAAGTCCACTGCTTCCCCCCCTGAAAAAATCCTTCCAACGTCCATGCCTCAAATTTTCTTGATGCTCATAAACGTTTTGTGCAATTTTAGAAATGCGACTTATTTCCGTCCCTGTCATGTCCTCTGCAGATCGTCATGCAGGATTTTAAAAACGCATATTCAAAGATACCACCAAAGCTTAAGGATACCTAGATCAAGTGTTAACGTGTAAGGCGTTTTATAATTGATTGCATCGATGGCATTAATGATGGTATTTTTCCTTATTTCAAATTTAAACTTCTTTCAGTCAGCATTTGAAGTTTGAATTTAACAAGAGTTTGTGTTTCGAAGTCTAAAAAATCATGAAAGTCTATTCACCAAAATTTTGCTATCATATATTATATTGAAATGGACAAAAATTTCAGTACCTAATTGATATAAATCTGAATGTGTAACCTCCTGTCATTTGTTCATTAGTGCCAACATAGTATTCAAACAAAAATTACTCGTTGCATGACTCATGAGTAACCACCAAGGCAAAGATTGCCGAAACGATCCATTAGGGCAATACGGTTGCTATATTCTTTCTATTTATAATACATTTCAGCATTGCAAACTAAGAGTGCCCCTAAGCTTTTCGCGAAAGCTTTCTTGTTAAAAAAACGAAAAATATGTCGTTTATAAATTAAAGCGCAATATGGTTGTCAACCAAAACAATTAAACCATTTCTACGATAAAAATCAGAAGCAAATGCGTATTTTCTACAAATATGTCTGTAACACGAATTCATATATCTAAGTGTTTTGTAAGAACAATCGCGAAATTTTTATCTGTGCATTCTGACGAAAAGCAGTTTGGAAGTTTTCGAGCCGTTTGATATGAAGCAACTCAGGCGATTTTTTTGCACAGGCAAATATGCTGAGCTTCCGTTTTTCATCAAAAGCGGAAGACCTGACAATGCGGGACAGTTGGTAACAGCACTTTTATCTGTTGTCAATGAAAATAAAGGTACTGTTTTCTTTTAGGCAAATTCTATTACATCATCTGTTGCAAGCTAATGAACATAACGGACCATTCCTCAGAGAACAGTTTTGGATTAATTATATCCGTTATAACCATAAAAAAGACAATATTATTTTTCGAAAAGATGTTTTCAACACTGTTTAAACCTCAGTGAAATAGAAATTATGCATGACTTTAGTTCTGATCAAACATCTGTTGGTTGGGAAGATTGTTTGGGTAACATACCATGGAAACAATTTAGAACGAATGCGTATGAGCCGACTCGGGGTATCTCAAAATTGCAAAGAAAAAAACAAACAAACTGTGAAAACTTTCAAAATTACGGTGCATATTTATGGACCTTTTGGTTCCATATCTCTGAGAAAGGATATATTTCGTTCAAACCAGAGACCCGGTATTGGTCAGAGACGGTACAGGTGTTAAAATTAGTTACGGAATTTCACAGGAGATAAAATATCTTTTATAGCCATTTATGTCTCTATTTTTATTACCCGAAAAGCGCATTTTGGCAAGTTTTTTCAAAGGAGTAATTAACGTCAATTTACAAACTTTGCAGGCCGCAACGACGTTGATGTTTTTTCCATCAGCACTTTGTTGCTCACAGAATTGGCGCGAGTTGAAGTAGAAAGTCCGAAGAATTCGCTTCTTGTCTCTTCCTGCCTGGCGCAGATAACTAGTCTATTAAAAAACTCAACGCTCCCTAACTCCAGCCTTTTGCTTCCGGTGTTGTCGTATTCCAAAGCCATGCTATCTGATATAACTAATTATCTGAACAAGAACTCAACGAAAATATCAGAGGAAACAACCAAAGACGTCACGTTGGCCTGCTTGCAAAGCATTTCAAATCTGCTGATCATCGCTGCTAGGCAACGCAACTTTCACGTCCAGTACGACTTGCTTCGATTGCATCGAAAAGCTGCATCAACTTTAGTTAAAAAAGTGGCTAAACCAGACAAAGAACTGTTAGTCAGTAGCAGTGAAACACTCGGAATACACAAAGTCGTAGACAACTACGCCACAGAAAATTCTCTCGGACTTTCAAGTAGTGATGGGGCAGTCATAGTTCCATGGGTGATGATGTCCAATATCAGAGGGCTAGTTTTGTCAACTATGTATTATAGACCTTTCCCACTCGGAAATCTTTCTGTGGGCGCAACGAACTGGTCAAGCATACCCCTGCCTGTGCTGGCATATTTTTCAACTGAAAGAATTGACGCTTCTGCTGCTCATTTATCAGGGATAATTCAAAGCGACCCCTCTTCTTTTCAAAATGGCGGGCAACAAGGTTATGACGTACTGTCACCTCTCCGATCATCACGTGACGCTCAGGAAGACGTCCTGTCTTCCACTTCGCTATCCCGCGTTCTCCTGACTCCATTTTGCGTTAGCTCATTGCGAAACTTCGGATCTCAGAGCAAGATTGTGGCGGCCACAGCGACAAGCCAGTGCGGTCCGGTGGCCGTTCACATAAACTTGGCTGGGATTTTTCCCAGAACTCAAACAAGAGCGAGGAGCAGCCATCCTCCGGGCGGCAAAAGCAGCGCGAGAGCGACCAACGGCAACGACAAGTTCGCCTTCTTCGTTCTGCGTCCCCGAAAGCCTTGCCGGATTCCACGCGATCCGTGCATTGGCCTCACGTTTGTTAGGAAACCGTTAGGCTGCGCTGCGGAAGACGCTGGGTGCAGAAATCAGTACGAAGTTGTTAGAGCGTTTGCCTTGCCTGCGCCTTCAGTCTCGTCATCGCCATTTTTCACAGCTGAGCCGTGGGCTATTTCTACAAACAAATCATTCATTGAGAGCCTCACTTCGATCAACGAGGCTGGCCAACCGGAAGTGGTCATTCTTGTAGAAAGTCTCCAACCAGTCGCTTTGTTCGATGAACGTGAAGATGCCAAGGAAAAATATCAAGAGGTAAAATTTAAGCTAGCACAAAATACTGCTTGTTTTGGGGTTGGCATCCCTGTATCATGTGAGGGAAGACAGAAAACTCCGAAGCGAAAAACCTGTTTTGCGAACATCGCAGTATTCAGCAGACGTATTGCTAGACTTTGGAGTTTGGTGGAAAGCAGGAGGCAACAAAAAACGAAAAGGTAATTATCAGCAAAAGACCAAAAGATAACGTCATACTCATCACTCACAGAGAGAAAGGCACCAATTGCAATTAGCGTAACCCGGCACTCGGTACCCCCGCTGTTGACGCCCTGGTTTTCAGTATGAATTATAAACAGTGACAACGAAAACATTTTTAAGCGAATGACGTAGAAGCAAAGGTTATCAATTCTTTCAATTAAGTTTCCAATTTTTTTGTGCATCACTGAGGTTACTTAAAATTGGAAACTATATACTCGTCTGATGTTGTACTTAATGGAATAGTCTAAATCTGTATCCATCATACTCTTTTTTTTATCTAAAACGTTTCCCTGAGATTTTTACACAAAAGTCTTCTTTGCGGTACGCTTACCTGGATGATTCAACCCGCATGGAAACATTATTTACATTTTTGAAAAAAATTTCGTTGATTTTTCACTGTTTTGTGAGAGTTGCCTTTGCAGCAAATAAACGCTGGGCTTGAGAAGCATGTCCAGATCAAAACCTTTGTATAAAATTCCCATAAACGGCTCTGCACTTAACATTGTGTTTCTCTCAATGTGACCATTCCAATGCCAGATTTATCAGTTGGTTTTTCATGAATACTTAAATCACAAGAAAACTTTAGTTTGATCGATCTATCAAAGCCATGTTACAACGTTCGTGCATGTATTTGGATTCACTTGTCAATATAGATCATGGTCACCGCGTGTTGGTCGGTGTAGACCACGAACAGTTAACGCCAAGCAGAGTGGCAACAATTGTACAGGATGGGACTGGGCTTTGATAACAATACTTGTGGCGCAAATATTTGTGAAGAATTAGTTGCTTTTGTTTCGTGGTTTGCCACATTGACTTATTGCCGGAACATACGGTGTGCGACATAATTTATGCAGACCTTCAAGCGGAAGTAGTATTTGTCACATGCATTACATGTGAATGTCATGAAATAACTCTTGAAATAATTAAGGCAATGTCTGATGAAGAGGAATAAGGAGTTGCTGGACTCTTAAGCCGCTTGGGAGTGGCGAAATGGGCTTGACGTCTTTCGTTAGCAAATCACAGACTTACCGTATTTGTGAAGAAAAATGAAATAAATTTTGTGAAAGCATGTAAATTATCATCAAAATTTCACTGTTGCCAAAATTGAAACTATTAAGAAAATTTCGATAATTTTTATCGAAATAAAAATAACTACGAAAGTGATGTGATCGATTTATTTTTATAACGAACAGGTGTCAATCAACGTCATTCAAACAAACTGCTATACGTGGGACTACATAAAAGAAAAATGGGAATCGCAACATTGCGACACAGGACGTCTGGTGAGGGGCGGACGAATGCATTGTCGTTGCTCGAGACCTCCGGGTGAAAAGAATGACGGTTCGCAGGTTTGTAGTGTGTAGCAGGCAAATCGCCGAAAGCAAGCGTTTAATTTGGCAGTTAGAGACAAGAAACCGTACGCTTTTTGTTTATCAGCGTAAAGTACTTTGTGTTGATCCTTCTCAGGCTCCTCTGCTGTTTGCAATTGGATTGTTTGTTTTGCCCAACACGTTGGATTTCGTGGACATGGCACACTTTCTCAACCGCCTGAAAAACAATCCTTATGTGATATTGAATGCTATCTTGTGGTGGTTCATATTTTTTCCCGCAATAATTTGGGCAAAGAAGTAAGTGACCCCATACAGCCTTGTGAGAGTTAGCCTACGTTCTTTTTTCGAGAAAACCTACTACGATAAAACTACCTTAGCTTCGATATTTACAATATATTCACCTACAAAATCTAAATGCAAAGCGAAGTCAAATGCACCCACTGGTAAAATGAGACAGAGCTACTACTGTTTTCGCATAATGTATGGTTTAGCCTTGGTCCCTGAATTTTAATCAAGTTGTTTCATTTTAAACTCAGTCGAGCTTTTGCAAAAAAGACTTAAAAATGCATCTCACCAACGAACCTTTCCCGTTGATGTTAATTTCATTAACGTGATGTTTCTGATGAAACGTTTGCAACCCCACTTGGTGCATTGTATATAAACTAAATCTGTCAGTTTTTCTGTCTGGGTGACGGTGTGTCAAGGAACCTTCACAAAAATTGAGCACTGGAGTATCAGTTTTGTTTGTGGTTTCATACTCGTCACGTCTGCTAATACGATCCATGCACAACAAACTTCATGTGTTGGAAAAATAATCAAATGGTGTTGTGAAAGATACTTATGATGCTGCTTTTGCAGTTTAATCCTTTGCTATTTAAGGGTGGAATTTAACGATGTAGTATCAGTAAGGATTGATGCTTCATAGTTTTGTGGAAACTTTCATTCGAAAATAACAGGACACGGTTAGCTTTTTGCAAGTGAATACCGAAAAACATGATCAGATGCCTAGATGATTTGCCTTGTTGTTCCAAATAAGACGTCGATCAATGTCTTCGCAAATCGAACGCATTCTCACAGTGAAAATGGAAAAAATTAAAAAACGAATTTAATTTAAAGCGATCAGATTCTGAAGGACGTTACTGAAGAATGTGAAGACAACATGTTAAAATGTAAAACTGGCTGGATAAATTTATGATGATTCTAACCTTTATGGAAATTGTGTTTGCCAAAAAAGGTTCTGTAGGAAACTGTGGTGCGACTGAAAGTCTTCACTTTTGTGTTCTTTTCAAGAAGCCGGAAACAAAAGTACGTGTTTTATGCAGAAAGGATGGAGCGGAACGTAACAGGTTTCACATAGTAATTCCTCCTGACAGCGACTTGGGAGACAAGTATCTTTATGAAGTTGTTGTTTTCACTGGGGTTTTAAGAACAGCAGGGACCAGCGCCAACGTCACAATCGTTCTGGAAGGCGAAACGGGTCACTGCACCGGTCCTCACGTGATCAGCAACGAAAGAAGGCACCTACTTCAGCCAGGATCAATCGATACGTTTGCGATCGCAGCCAAGGAGCCTTTGGGAAAAGTGGTTCAGGTGCATCTCTGGCATGATAACTCAGGTTTGTTGCATTGAAACTAATGAAATTACTTTCCTGCATTTAACATTTTTTGCGCACAAAAATCGGTGACGTTATCAATTTCTGCTGCAATCAATCAAGCGTAAAATATTTACTGCACCCAAAGGACCGCGAATGCCCAAATTTTTTGGCTTTTGAAGCAATTTAGACCGTAGCTCGCCGACCGATTGTTCTAAGGAAGTCAATGGAAACATCATGAGATGCGGATTTTTGTGTACTTTCTGATAAACAAAGAAACAAATACTTTGGCATTTGAAATCTCGCCATGCGTCAAAATTATGTCACAGTGCTGTTTAGTGACGTCACGCTGCCAGGCAAAGTTTCAAACGTAAAGTTATCTGTTTTTGTTTGTCAGAAAGAACACAAAAATCCGCATTTAATGATGTCTGCATTGACTCCCTTGTGATCGGTCGAAGAGTTATGGCCGAACATGCCGCAGGCATTGTCAGTGGCACTCGCGGTCCATAAATGGTTTAAACTGGTAAAATTTTGAAACTTCGCATAAGCTGCATCGATCACAAATGCAGATCACTAAAAAGAATTGTAAGTAATTTTGTATGCTGGTCTCTGCGAAGGTTCCCATCCTGATTGGTTCGTGGAGAGAATAGCTGTTTATGACCTTCAAGTTCAATTTCCTCCTTCCTTTTTTGAGGCACGCACGTGGCTATCAATGGACTTACTGCCTTTCGAATGTCAAGTGACGTTGCGGCCCACCAAATACAAACGACTTTGTGGTTTCGGCAGTAGATGGAGGATTGCTTTTAACGAGGACTGGCAAGAAGTAAACGTGTGGACAGCTTTATTCTACAGGTGCCGAAAACACATATAACAAAGTAAAGGAATAATCACGCACTCTTCACGCAGTGTTGTTCATAAGAAAGCCATGCTTTCTCGAATGATAAACATTCTTTTAATTTTGTGTAAAAAATGAAATGCTATTTCATTAAAAGCATTTTTCATTTAATCCATTTTCAACAACTTTTATTGCTTATTGCTGCAATTAAATAACTTTCATTTTTGTGAAACGTGGGCATTGTGATTCGGCACATCGCTTAATTTATCTTTATCTTCCCCATTATCAATCAAAAACATTTCAGACTGAAAAGGGGAATAAAGATGCTTTTTTCCAAATTCAGAAGAAAATCAAATTTAACGATCACCAGCGGAAAACCCTACATGTCTCAATGAACGCTTGCCCCTAAAAGTCTTTGCTCCATTGCTGTTCTATTCACTTCAAGTAGTTCACGGACGGCGACAAACTGATAAACCTGACGCGAGATATTTTACTGCAGTGCAGGTCCGTAACCAGGAGAACCCCTTGCAAAATTTTTCGTCCCCCTGGAAAATATGTTGGACATAGTTTAAGACTACTGCAGGTTTTTTTAAGGAAAATGTTAGGAACTCGGTTTGGATCTGTAGGGACCCGATCTCTCTGATTCTAGAGTCCCGATTTTTTATGATTTTAGGGACCCGATGATAATTTTCTCTGATTCTAGGGACCCGATTTGAAATTCTAGGGACCCGAATCGGGTCCCTAAAACGCCTCATAAAAAACTCTGGACTATTGGACATAGTTTAAAATTTGGACCCCTCTCAGAAAACTCTTCGCTTCCCCTGGTCTCCCAAGCTGGTTCCCGGCCTGATGCAGTGTCTCCCAAACTCTTTCAAAATGTCAGCCCTTTGACGCATTAGAGAAATATCATCCCTAGAAATGAAAAAGCTGAAGTGGATGCATTGCGTTCTCCTCTACTAACACTCAAGTAAGCCTTTCCCCGTCTTATTCCTGACGTTTGCACAACACATGTGATTTCATAGAGGCAGTCATTTTTCGTGAGCTGTTTCCAGCTGCATTAAAGTCCTGCTGGCTACAACCACGGTAAAGTGGCCCAGAGGTCGATGCATTAAGGACAAGGTGGTGTGATTACATCGCCGACCTTGCCAGGTTCCGTCTTGGTGTTGAACCAGCAGAACTATCAGAGATTGTAGTTGACCGTGAGGTACTTTCAGTCATTGGACTGCTGTTCCTGCGACCCTCCCCGGAGGAAAAAGGGTGTGAAAATCCATGTAAAATTAATTTTTCCAGTTCTCATACTTATAAAATCGTCCCCCAAATATAAATTAGTCTTCAAAGTTTTGAAATATGCAAAATCTCCGCCCTCCTGCTATAGGACAGTGAGTACCTCTGAAAACCCCAGTATCATATTTTAAACTTAAATATTTGGTTTC
>JGI24158J21664_10002867_pt1 | contig 21300 bp, 11 predicted proteins | sample Ectturendosymbi3_FD_21664 | JGI IMG/M metagenome (IMG submission 21664)
CGTCGTTCATGAGCAGAGATTTCAAAGCATTCCTTGCAGAGCGGGGAATTGCTTCAAACCGCTCTTCTCCGTATCATCCGACCGGAAACAGCCAATGCGAGTGAGAGTAAACCAGACCGTCTGGAAAACAATTAANCTACTGTTGCATAGCCGTGCACGGCCAGAGGAGAGGTGGGGGGACGTTCTCAATGTAGCACTGCATTCTGTGCGAACCCTTCTGCACCGCCACCAATGAGACTCCTCATGAACGAATGTTTCGATTTCAGCGGAAATCGATGTTTGGCCGCACAATGCCTACTTGGCTCCTACGCGAAGGTTCGGTGTTGTTGCGTCGTCATGTTCGCAGCACAAGTGACCCACTTTGTGTTGAAGTATTACTGCTGGAGGCACACCCTTCGTATGCGCACGTAAGGTATTCCAACGGACACGAAGACACCGTGTCGATGTCGGATCTTGCTCCATGTCCTGACATTGGGATAGAACTAAGCACGCCTCCTGTTTCAACACCCGAAGATGGGAACGCCGGGACAAGCTGCGATGTGAGACCACCGACAGAGCCTGATACAGCAACACGTCAATTGGAGCACCCTGCAGTACCTTCATGTGTGGAACCACAACTTCCACTTGCTGTTCCGCCTCTCCGAAGGTCCTCGACGTCGAGAAGGTGCAGTGAAGTGTTACACAGGAGCAATGTTATTGTGATTGCTACATCACCAGTTTGTATCTTGAGCTTTATAACCTTTGTTACGAACCATGGAGTCAAAAGTGCATCAAATAACTTGGTTCCAAAGTGGCAAACCTTGTTTATAGTCTTAAAATCAATTCAAAATTTTAGTATATTCTAGCCAGCAAAAATCACCTCCCTGGAAACTGAACTCGCCTCTTAAATTGGGTAAAGCACAAAATCGCCCTCATGACACATAAAATCACCCCCTGGGGCAAATTTCACCCACGTTGAAAAGCACTGCTTTACAGTATATTATTATTCAAAAATTAATCCACTTAGGTAATTGAAATCAAATATGTGCTTTGTACACATTTTCAAACTTACCATTAGAACATAAAAATCTGCCACAGCTACAATTCAATTCAGTTAAAACTAGAACCTTTGTTCTAAGCTAGAGTGAATGTCAAACATATCAAGTGCAGTTGCACATACATATTGTTTTGTGAAAAGCCACAGGCAATGAGCATCTTTCTGTCCCCATAAATACCAAGTATGTAAATATACATAGGCCAATAAATAGGTGTTAAGAACACAATTGCAAAATAATTCACTGAAAACTTCTAAATTGAAAGGCAGAATAAGCAATACCAGATGTAAGGCTTTCTTCTTGAAGTTCTTACACATCTTCTGGCTCTTCATTTGTAGATGATTGTTCATTCATAAGGGATTGTTCATTTGTAAGTGATTTCTTACTTAACTCTTTAAAATTTCTGTCTGTTGCTAAGTTATGTAGTTCTATTTGTTCTTGGTTATCAATTCTTCAACTGGTAAATCTTTTTCACTTTGAGTTTTTATGCACAAACTCTAAAGCATTCCTCAGCTTATTAAAGCTATACATTTGTTTCGCAACTTACAACAGTGCATCATAATCTGAACACTTAAACCACAAAATAAGGTATAAACCAGAATCAAACAGGATCAACACAAAGCGTATTAAATCTTAGCAGAATTCCATTCCAAGAAGTTGTAAATAGTGCTAAAAACCTGATCATGAAACAATAATAAAAAATTCCATAATCTGAGATATACTGTAGGTGGTGACTAAATCGATGTTACTTTACAAATTATAACATCATTCTTATTACTAGTTTATGCTGAAAAGGTTGCACAGACTTTCAACATTTTTTTTAAATCGTGGAAATTCTTTGGAACAAAATGTGTGGCATACAATAAAATTATAGCATTACTTAACACATTTCAATTGATCAAAATTGAGAAGACAAGCAACAATCCCAGAAATATCATACGAGACTGACTCAAATAATGAATAAATCTAGTGGATCAGATCAAGTATGAATGGGCACATATAGGTTTTGCATCTTTCGTTTTTTTTGCAATAATACCTACAAAGTAAGTAGTTTCCACAAATGTGACACAGTGGAATCATAAAGAAAAAAAAAAATCTTAATTTGATGATTGCTAGATTAACTGCATCAGCTTTGTGGAGACTTGAACATGCTGAGCGCATTTCAGCATACTGCACTACTGTACAAATAACGTAGTTTGACTCGAGCAGAATCCGGATACGGAAGCAGACCAGGTGGTTTCACAACCAAAATTCATTACAAGTTTAACAAACAGACTGTGAGAACAGAGATGACTGAGCTGTCATGTTTTACAATCCAAATCCAGTCTTTGAATTTTTACAACTCAATCAAAAAAAATTTTAATGTGAAGTCCAAGCCCAAATGAAGTCGAAAAAATGAATAAAACAATGCTTTTCAACAACAAACATGCAAGAAACAGGATTTAACTGCACTGGATCTGTACTTTGATGAATTTTGATTTGACCTGGACCATGGCAGGTTATGTAATACAATGTACAATAGTTACTACAAACAGCTACTTTGATATAAAGAGGTTGTCTCCAACAGCACCATCTATATTTATACTTCTGCATTTACCACATGACTTCCCATATTAAAGCATTTACAAAAATGAAGGCTATGGTAAAATGTTTACAAGTATAGTGATGGAAAACCATTTAGTGTGGAAGTTGTGCCAAGTGAAGACCTTGACACATTCAATTATTGTCTCCATGCCCACTGGTCACATAGCCTGCAAGCCTGGCCTCTTAGCCCAACCTGAGCCATGTGGGCTAAGAAACATGCGTTTCCATGGCCAGTTTTTGCTTGGCCTGGAAGCTTTGCTGCTGAGATGCATTGAAGCAGGCGAATGAGCTGGCATTGATGATTACTCTTACTGTACTGAAGCAATGATATGACTTTTTGGCTTATGCCATGTTCCATAGCCATCCGTGTATGCCTTCTTCATGTTTCCATCTGAGCAATCTTCATTCATTATGGCTGTTTTACTTGCTTACAGAAATAACCAGCAAATACAATATGTATTAGCTGGTTGAGTGCAGATGCTTTCCTGTGCCATAAAGTGAGAACCTGCTTCCTAATTTTTTTTCATGTTTTCTGCTGCTGCCTATCAAAAAGATCACTCTCACTCGTGTTGCACAAAGTACTGTGCCACTGGCTCGTGCAGTGCAAAACATTNCTTGCAGANGATCATGCAGGTACTGGATGCGCAACAGGTTAGATGTGGAACATTTCACATGCTGCAGCCTAGAAATGCTTACTGAATACACTGCACTTGCAGGCCTAAATCTTTCGCTACTCATTCTTAGTGATGTGAAGGCTGAGCTTTTTGATCCACGCAAAAAGAGCCAAGTCCACCTACCTTTAATGGCCCAAGCTTTAAGCTGATCTGATGGCCAGCATGAGTAGCGTGAACTGGTCTAGGAATAAAAAGGTGATGGTTTTAATTAACCAGTTTCTCTTTGTTCTAACTGTTAGCTCTTCAAGCTCAGTGGAGTCAAGTCAAGTGCATAAGGAAAACTTATTGCCTGATACCCATACAGGTAGCTTTCATATGCACTGTAGTTCGTATGTTGCTGCTACATTGTATGTTGCATCTAGTGATTAACAAGTAAGATGTAGTTCACTTGAAAGCACAATCTCCATGGGGTTAATTTCATGAAACAAATTCACCTTTTAAAGAAGAGAGAAACATTAATTTTAGGCGAGAACTTTCAGTAGGTAAGACTGTTACAGTAACAGCTGCTAAACTGTTTTTTGGCCATTTGTCAATTACTAACCAAAATTATTGTGGTAAGTCAGTTCAGCATAATGCCTTTTTGCAGTCAAAAAAATATGGGAAAACGAAAAAATGACAAGGCACATTTAAGATATTTCAGTCATATGACAGAAATTTCTCAGCAAATCAAACATTGCTAAAAGATATAACATTACAGTAGAACAAAAATTTCCAAAACAAAAACACAAAATGCGCACTGCAATTAATTATTCATCCTTGGCACTGGCAGTCTTTTAATGGTCAACCAAAGTCACCTGCTTTGCTCTTTGAAGTTCTTCCCAGCCAAAGTTACAAGTGAATTTACAAAGTAAATTAACTTTCCAAAATTCCAATTTAGTGCAAGCTTTATCCAATGTCATTATCTGCTAACTTTGTTTGAATATCAAAAACACATTACATTTTTTCTAGGGGTACCAGGCATGCAACTGATCAACAGCAGGTTGGAACTCCAGCAGTGTGATATATCATTTCAGTTGGATAGACCAAATTCAAAATCAAGTTACAACAAACATTTTTCAAATGTCTTTAAAACAATTTCTCAAACTGATCAGTTTTCAGGCTGATGAAGATGTCTGTTATGATGCTTCTCCAATAGTGGTGTACGTTTTTACAATTAAAATATTATTGGCCTGGTCAAACAAGTTTTCTCCTTGAATTTAACAAAAGACACGTTGGAGTTTTTAATATAATTAGACCTACCATACCTCCCGGTTTGGCCGGGACTGTCCTGGTTTAAATGTCTGTCCCAGTGTCCCGACCCGGTTAACAAAATGTCCCAGAATTTCACTTCAATGACATTTTCAAAATGAACTTCAGCCTGATGATGCATTGTTACAAAATAATTTCGCTCAATGGCCATTTACAAAATTGGGGCTTATCGTTATGTCATTTTGCCATTGCCTTCGATCGATTACAGCAACAGCTGCAGTTAGAAGCCATTGTGTGTGCTTTGAAAGGTAGGATAACTTTCAGTAGGGTTTGAGTCATTTTATGCTGAAAGCTAGAACTTGACTTAAAGAAAAAAATTTGCAAAGCTCAGGCCTTCAGCCGCTCGTCAGGTTGTTTCATTCACAGTTTTGAATTTGTCCCGGTTTAAGCCTAAGAAATTATGGTAAGTTTAAACATGATATAATTTCCGATGCGATATAAACATGACATTAATTTTAAAAAATATTTTGCAATGCTTCACAAAGTGTCAAATTCCTCCACAGTGAAACAAAGACTACTGAATGCAGTTGTTCCAGTTACTGAATGCATTTGTCCCAAGATTATGGGCATTGAAAGAAAGTAAAAGTACTGAGCAGAAAGGAAATACAACTGCATCAGACAAAATAACCTCAAGCGACAACGAGATAGATACTTATCTTGGAGGTTGCATCTTGAAATGGGGGCAATGTATTTGGCAAGCAAGGAAACAGTATGATGCATAGCAAAAACGAATGTTGAAGAAGTGTCAGTATTTCATCAATGTACAAATATATCACTGATCACTCCTTCAGAAAACTTCATAAAATTGCTTTTCGCAAGCATTTGATGGATGTTACAGTTGATGAAAAATGCATTGTTGATAATATCCTCTGAAAGATAGTTCATCCTGATTGTCCCACACAATTAATGAAATCTTTTTGTTGTTATATTTGCATGAAGGCAAATTTACACTGTAGGCATTGAACACGTTGAGAGCCGTCATACAATATATTCATACCTAGATTTTGGACTAAAAACAGCAGTTTTCTGTTGCCTTACCAACGCCATAGCTCTTCCACCTATTGCGCTAGAGAGCTGTTCAAGGGCTCAAACGGATTGGCCAGTCTTCTAGTCTGCACTTGAAAAACATTTTTGGCTGGAGGTGCAGATTTTTTGTGAGTGACATCATAAGTGAAGCAGTTTTGGGGTCATTTTGGCTCATGTTGCCAGGCCTAGGGCCCAACTGCTAGGTCAAAATGTTGCGCTGAAGTTTTTATTGGAAACTAGGCTCGCGTTCGAGTGTTTTGAGCCTTTGATCAACTTTCTATCGTTTCTGGTTCAAAAGTCATGATCTAAAATAAACAAATTAATTATTAATTAGCTAATTAGTCAAATATTTTTACTACATTAGATCATAACTTTAGAACCTGAAACCCCAGCAGGTCATCCAAAGTATCAAAAGACTCGGATTGTAGCCTAGTTTCCAGTAAAAACTTCAGCGAAATACTACCATCTAAGGGTTGGCGCCCAGGGCCAGGTGAAGTGGGCCAAGGTGGCCTAAAAGCCCTCCACTTATGACGTCACTCACAAAAAATCCACACCCCCAACCAAAAAAATTTTTTTCAAGTGCAGACTAGAAGACTTGCTGCGTTGAAGACACTTCGATCAGGTCCATAACACTTACCGGACCAGAGAAATTCCCGTGCAAAGCCATGTGCGTTTGTGTTTTTTTTTTAAATCTGCTTTTTCGGCTGGATGCCAAAGTGTTAATAGTTTTTTTGTGTTTTATGGTCTGTATGGTGACTATGGTATTTCATCATGTTCCATGGTAACTGTGGCCATTCTTCATAGGATTTGCTGTTCAATTTCTTGCCATGTGCCATGCACTTCCGCTGACCAGTTCCCACATCCATGTTGCAATATCATGGCTGCTGCATGGTTTTCCAATTCCTGTACTGCCACTCATTCTTCACCTGTGTGTGTGACTAACTCTTTCATCTGCAAATTTGTCAGTTTATGGTCATTTGTAATTCTGTCATTTTAACCTAAACATCCAGCATGTAGCTTGCGTGATGTACATGAAAATGTTTTATTTTCTTTAAACAATACCAGTTTGGGTTGGTCTGTGTTCACTGCAAAGTAGACACTGCTGTCATTTAATTATTTTATTAGCCAAAGTTGCTGGTGATTTTACAGTGGTTAACGTATTGCTTTTTTGTGATGAAATAACGATTGACACAGTTAATGAATCAAACAATGTTGCGTAAAATATAATGCAGAAGCTATAGCATATTCAAAAACAAAGTTCAAGAGAAGCAACAACATTTACTAGTTCCTTTGTCACAAAGGATTGGTGAAAGACCATGAAGTCATCTGGTCTACCAACCATGCAATACAACTTTCAGTAATAAAGACATGGCGATAAAAACAAACACACAAATGATATTTACAGATGAGTGCATGCCTAAATTTGAACATTTAAAAGTTGATGTACTTTGTCAAATCACCAGTAACTTTGGCTGAGAAGAAATTTTATAAGCAAGACAGGTGAATTTGGTTTCACTGCAAGATTGCCAATGCTGAATAACTAACTTACAGTAAGCATTTTGTGTTCTTCTCTTGAAAAATTCTGCCCTACTGCAATGGTATACATTTTATCAGACTGATACTAGCCTAACCTGGTATATGTTGTTAAACCTAACATTTCCCTCTTTTTTAAAAGGTTAATTTGTTTCATGAAGTTACCCCATGAAGTTTGTGCTTGCAACTGCAAGCTACATCTTACATGTTAACCACTAGACATACCGTAGCAACAACATAAGAACTGCAGTGCATATGAAAGCTACTAGTATGGGGCATCACTATCAATCAGTTACACTTGACTCCGCTGAACTTGAAAAGCTAACAGTTAAAACAAAGATAAACTGATTAATTAAAACCATCACCTTTGTAATCCTAGACCAGAGATGAACACGGAGCAGGAATGCTGGAGTGGACTCCTGCCAGAGTTTGCATTTTAGGCAGAAGCCGAAGTCAGTGTTTTAGATTCAAACATGAGCAGGATCCAGAGTCAACATTAAGGTTTGTCCAAGAGCCATCACAAATTTTGAAGGAGTTATTAAAATATCTGCAATGATGCTTGTAGTCAAACAGAACGGAATTGATTAAAAAAAAATTTTTGACCTTCTCTGTGCGGGAGTACCAAGCATTTCACCACTAATGATGGCTTTGGAAGGTAGTGCCCACGCAAAACACAGTGTGTAACACAGATGAGAAATTCCCGTGCAAAGCCACATGCGTGTCGGTGTTTTTTTTCAAAAATCCCCTTTTTCGGCCAGTCGCCAAAGTGTTAAGTCATTTTGGTCAGAATGTCGAAAAATATAGGCTGAAAACAACATTACGGCAAGTTTTAATACAACTGTGAGATAAATGACCAAAATATTTCAGTGACCAAAATTTCTCAGCAAAAAAAACAGATATACAGTAGAATAAGTATCTGCATCATGAAGCTTTCCAGTTTAACCACCACCTGCATAGGCCAACCTACGCTCCCGTTTTGGAGCTATCCTGAACAATGTTGGATTTTTGTCCTGATAGTTGCAACTTAAAAGATAACCTAATATTGTTTTTCTGCTGCATCGCCTTTGTTAAATTGAAATGGATTTTAGAACCTTGACAGCCGGTCTACGAATATATCGTACCTGGAAATACATTTAGGTGGGGCTACTGGAGAGAAGAAAACCTTAAGCTCACTGGCCTGCCAGACTAGTTTTAGCAGTGGTTTAACACAAGGGTCTCTAACGCACAGAACTTTCAACACCCCTTGGTTTAACACCTTAGGTGACGGCCGGACTTACGCCATAAGGCATAATTTGCAACTCCGTAACACACTAGTCGATTGTGCTAGAGAGCAGTTCAAACACTCAAAAACTCGGCTAGTCTTTAACACTTTGACAACAGGTCTTCATATATATATATATAGCCTGTCTACAAATATATCGTACCTGGAAATCGGCCTAAAAGCAGCAGATTTCGGTTGGCTTACCAATGCCATACCTCCTCCACCGATTGCGCTAGAGAGCTGTTCCAACACTCAAAATATTTGGCAAGTTTTCTACTCTGCACTCGACAAAATTTTTTGGTTGGGTGTTGCGGATTTATGTGCGTGACGTCATAAGTGAAACAGTTTTTTGGCCATTTTGGCTCATGTTACTTGGCCTAGGGCCCAACCGCTAGACCAAAGTGTTTCGCTGAAGTTTTCATTGGAAATTAGGCTCGAGTCTGAGTCTTCTGAGCCTTTGATCCACTTTATAGCATTTCTAGTTCAAAAGTTCTGATCTAAAATAAACAAATTAATTAATTATCTAAGTAACTAATTCATCAAATATTTTCATCACTTTAGATCAGGGGTGATGAATATATTTACTATCTCAGGCCACTTTGTCAGTTACGTGCAATCTGGTTGTTATGGTGCGAAAATCCTAAACAGGCCGAACACCAAAGTGTTGAAACTACTTTTTGCAACCAAAATTTGCAACAATATTCTAACATTTGTGCACCTTGCTTGAAAACTTGAGGTCAATCAGACCAGCACGTTTGGAGTGTTTCTATTTTGAGTCTAGCTGTTGGGCAAAAAGTTAAAAAAAAACAACCCAAAAACCATCTCACACCAGCTGAATAACTGTGAGGAATTTAAGCCACCACCAAGATGTTAACTACCTGTATTTTTTGAAGGTGCTGCCCCCAGATTGGTGTTGCTCGACAATAAGTCATCCAAATGGTTGATCAAATCGTTTGTAACCACGATGGTGACATCACCAGACGAGTCGCGCAACTCTTCATTCTTTTCACTTTTTATATTGTTGCCGATGATGCTCAGATCGCAGCCATCTACAGAGACTTTGTTTTCATCAGTAGTAGCAGCATGCGGCTGACCCAAGGCATCTGGAAGAAGCAGACACAAACGTTAGCCTGAAGACAGGTTGTGGCTGCCAGGTTACTTCTTTTACTAAAACCTACACAAGTTGCACCACACAAAAACAAATTAAGTACAAACAAAAAGCTGAGAATTAGGTTCATGTCCAATTGTCAAAAATGCCTGACTTTGCAAGATAGACTTAAACAATGTAAAAGTCAATAAACATGCAGGATAAGATTCTTCACATGGGGTCGATTGTTAATGGTTACTAAAAACAACAATGGAAATGGCTTGCTGAGCGTTTTGATGCATCCTGAATATTTGTCTTATGCTAGCAAGACTGGGAGTTTAAAATTTGAGAAAATCAGTTTCCTGTATGCTGGGGTGTTTGTCCTAAACGAAAAACTAATGTCAAACACAAAAGTCGCAAATACGAAATGAAGAAAACTGAAGCGCAATATATAAACCTTTCAGCAAAGCTAGATTCAGATGGACTACTGTTTAGGGGTTTGTATAATATTTTAAGTTGCAAACGTGAAATTACTTTGGGTCCACAAAGCAGGACATAAATGTTGTAGGGGCACAGGAAAATCTTCATAGTAATTGATCTGGCAACCATTGCATTTTCTCAAGATTGAATATGTATGAGGATAATCCAGGGGTCAGCAACCTACAGCACGGGGGCTGGATCTGGCCCGCCAAACAAAATCATCTTACCTACAGCTCCTCCATAACTTGCAGTTAACTGCATGGCCCACCTAGTGGCATTATATTTTGTGAATCTGTCCTTGCAAATTCTTGTATTGCATGATTATGAGAACTATTTACAAGAAAGAAATCACACTGTGCTATAAAGGTAGTGTATGTTAAAACTTTTGGGTTTTCATAATGAATCTGATTACAATTCCATAAATTCCAAAGTTTAATAACATCACAAATAGCAAAAGGAAAGGAATTGTTGGAAATTAACACTTTAAGAGCCGACATACGATATATTTACACCTAGATTTTGCCCTAAAACCAGCCGTTTTAGGTTGCCTTACCAATGCCATTTTAGGTTGCCTTACCAACGCTCCTCCATCGATTGCGCTAGAGAGCTGTTCAATGGCTCAAACGGATCAGACAGTCTTCTAGTCTGCATTCGAAAAAATTTTTTGGTTGTGGGTATGGATTTTTGCAAGTGACATCATAAGTGAAGTAGTTTTTGGGTCATTTTGGCTCATGTTACCTGGCCTAGGGCCCAACCGCTAGGTCAAAGTATTTCGTTGAAGTTTTCATTGGAAACTAGGCTCAAGTCCAAGTGTTTTGAGCCTTTGATCAACTTCCTAGCATTTCTGGTTCAAAAGTTATGATCTAAAATAAACAAATTAATTAATTACCTAACTAATCAAATATTTTGTTTACTTTAGATCTTAACTTTTGAACCTGAAATGCCAGCAGGTCATCAAAAGTATCAAAAGACTCGGACTCGAGCGTAGTTTCCAATAAAAACTTTAGCAAAATACTACCATCTAACAGTGTGGGCCTGGGGTCAGGTGAATTGAGCCAAGGTGGCCTAAAAGTCCTTCACTAATGTCGCTCACAAAAAATCCGCACCGCCCAACCAAAAAATTTTTTTGAGTGCAGTGTAGAAGACTTGCCGAATCTTTTGAGAGTTTGAACAGCTCTCTAGCACAATCGGCAAAGGAGCTATGACATTGGTAAGACATCAAAAAACTGCTGGTTTTAGGCCGATTTCCAGGTACGATATATTTGTAGACCGGCTGTCAAGGTGTTAAAATGTTGAAATAATGAATTGTGGGAAAGAATCCATACAACTAAAACAACTTGCAAGCAAAAATTTTACCATTGTCAGCCAATTTCATTTCATCTTTTTTGTCATCCACTTCATCTTTTTTGTCAGAATCAACAATCTCATAAAATTTTCTGAGTGTTTCAACAAAATTTGCTGATGCATCAGAACAGGGCAAGGCGTCTATCATCTATAACAAGAGTTGTTCACTTTTAGCAGCAATGCTCTCCCTCAAACATTTACAGAATCCCTAACTGACAAGGCAAAGCTTGTATTTACATGCAGTGGGTAAAGCCAGAAAGTTTTGTGAATTACATATGGTAACATGGGGTGAAAATTACAGCTATAACGTATACTACTTACCATTATCATTCACTTACATTGATGGCAGCTCCTTTAAATGAGCTCAACCAGGTTTCTCTTAAACAAAACCTGCACAACTGTTTGTTGATTCCCAATTTTACATTATTGCTGTCACAAACATTTACAGTCTGAAGCTGACTTTTTTGCGGCCATCGACCAAAATGTTTTTGAAATGACCAAAAAAAATTCAGTCATTTCAGTCAGAATGTCTGAAAATATCAGCTCATGCACACTGTTAAGGCAAGTTTTGATACAACTGTAGGACAAATGACCGAAATATCTTAGTGACCGAAACTTGTTAGCAAAAAAATGACCAAAATGTCTCAGTGAAAAAATAACAGCTTGAAATTACGTTCTTACCTTGACAAAATAATTTCTGAAAAGTTGACAATATTTCCCAGTTGACTTGCTGTATATATGGTATAAATGATATCAACCACAATCAGAAACTTATAACTCTTAGCAGCTGCAATTCGGCTGCGGCATGTGTCCAAAAGGTCTGCTTTGCCGCAACGCGTTGCATTTGCATTAGGTTACACTCCTTTGACCGTTCGTAACTTTGGAAGTACAGTACTTACTTTTAACTTTTTGCGAGCTATCTGAATCTGCATTGATATTTTGCGTTTTTGTCTCATATCATGAGGTGCAGGATGAAATCTTGACCAGACTTAGAAATTTTTCTTACTAGAAATTTTTCTTGCTTTTCTAAGCATCAAAATTTTTGAAAAGTGAAGACACAAAATGATAATTGTGGTTTAGTTAAGCACAAGCATTTGTTTTAATCATCAACATGTACATTTAAGTATTGCATAAGGAAAGACAAACAGAAATTCAAACAATCACCAGCTTCGAGCAGAAAATCACGACAGAAAAAAAGTGCATGTATTTTTTCATGACAGTGAAAGTGTAGGTTTCATTTCATTGTGATATTGGACAGTGTGGTATTTTTGCAACAATCACCAAAAGGCAATCCTTGTTAATTATTACAGGTATCACAGTACAACGAAGTTGCTTTTTGATGTTGATTTCTGTTGTAAACAATGCATATTTTGTTGAGACCCCTAGGAAATTCAGCTCTGAAATGAGGCTCCTTATTGAGCCTTTGTGCTGTAACCATTGTACTTATTCGGCCAAGTCAGCTTGTATACGAGCCCCGTATTGTGCACAATGCATGCAGGTCAAATATTATCAGCTATCAGCGAAAACGCTCTGACAGCTTTCACACAACTTCACCATTTGAGTTTCTACAGCTGACCTCCAGAGCTCTAGTGCACTCCCACCACTCAAGCATGAAACCACAAGATACCTGAAATAACTTCCAACATAACATTAAATCAGCACCAGACGCACTAAAGGAGAAAAGACATTGTTTACTTAGTGTCTGCTTCTCTCGTTCATTCAAGAGCTATTCTTGCACTGGACAGATTGAAACATTCTATCATCCCCTAGGTGGCAGTGGTCCAAGTTACATACATTTAGTTTGCATCCGCTAAATGTCAGAAGTCCACCAAGGATTTTAATAATCACCAAAGGACCAGAGAAACCAATATATTGACACAAACTATTTCAGCCACAACTCGCCAGTCAATAAATCCAGAAAGGTATTCAAACCATGTACAGATTCAGCAAGTCTTCTAGTTTTGATTTAAGAAATTTTTTGATTTGGGTTTGGGGTTTTCTCTTGGTGACATAACAATAAGCATATGTTTTTGCCTTTATGACCAATTTCACCTGGCCCTGGGCACTATTCGTGTTAGTATGCCGCCGTCGTCACAGTGCCATCTTGGGTCTCTATGACCTCTCCACACCGTTTTTTCCTAGGGTGAGCCACGCTCCTGTAGCAGACCTTGCATCGGCCTGCAACCAAATCAAATCATAGAATGTAATTATCAAACGCAACTAACGCGGCAGCACGATGCGCTCTCTTAAAACACATTTTTCTACTCGCGCAACAAAACAGGAACACAGAACATGCGAGTGAAAGAGAGACACGAAAAGAGCAACAGTATGTGTGAACTAGAGTTCTGCGCAGGGCAGGTTAACCCGTGCGAGTTACAGGTACCTGCATTTGCGGGGCAGGTAAAGAAACCCGCACTGCTTTGCATGGGAGTGCGCGGCGGGTAAAACTTGCTGTGGGGCGGGTGCGGGTTGAGAAATTCTTTGCGCGGGTAACTGAGTGTTAAGCCAAAGCACATGAACTTAATCAGCTCAAAAATCACAAACCACGTGGATGTACAGTACTAGAGTTGTTTGCCAGCATTGCGCTTAGGACAGTAGGCCTGCAGCAATTATTACATTATGATGTAACAACCCATTGTTGCGCAATATTAGCTCAGGCTCTTGCCATGTGAACATTTTCCAATGCTATTGTCGTACTTTGTGAGGAATATAATTCAGTCTAGCAGCACTTCTAAATGGTTAAAACAACGCTTAACGCACAGCTAGTCACAACTGAACTGAAACATGTTTTTTATCACCTCAAATCTGTTGATTGTGAAAGATCAGATCTGTGGAAAGTTTTGGTTGTCAATGAAAAAGAATGAATAGCTTGATTTTGCTGCTTGTCAGACTTGTCTTCAGACATTATGAGTAGGGCAAGTTTTTCAACGTTTTTGCAGCTTCCAACAGCTTCTTGAACTTATGTAGTACGATGAGCTGGTTGCAGGAATTTTATGTTGCAACTTTTTCCTTTTTCACATGCAAGTTTCATCAAGTAGGCCTATTGCGTAAAATGTAAAAGTGTGATTTAAAAAACATTCTTGAGAACTATTTCAGTATAGTTCTGTTCTCTTTGATAACCGATTCGAACTGAATAACAATCTAAAAGCAGTTGTAGAAATAACCCAGCCAAACAAACATCAGTGCAGAACTGTAGGCCAAATTGTTAAATTACTGAGCAACTTCATGAGTGTGGAGCGAAGTTTTAGCATGCTACGCAAACTGTTGGCAAATGATCACCATTTCTCACCAGATTATGTTTGGAAATATTTAGCATTATATGTAAATAAATCGCTTGAGTAAATCACTGTTGTTTAAAATGCTTGTGCATAAGTGCAACTTTTTACTGCAACTTTTGTTAAAAATAAACACATATTTTTCACGATTTTATTGTGACAAAAACTTGCTCTAGTTGCAAGTTGTTCAGGGCGGGCTTAAATTTTGCAGGTGCGGACACAAATTTCAACCCGCGCAGGACTCTAGTTTGAACGCGACAAGAGTCAACATGTGTGCTGGTTTTGTATGAATGCCAGTTTAAGATGTCATCACGAGAGCCAACATGATCAATCTGCTTTGTTTCGAAGCATCTTGAGTCTTTTCATTTGTTTTCCGTTTGAAAAATGAAGTTTGTGCCTCGTCTCCATCGCTGTTCCCAGACTTTCTTCATAGAGAGATACGGACCTTCCGTACAGTGGTTCCCAAACTTGGTCTCCAGACCGGGAATCCTCACCACCACACCTGCTTATCATTCTGCTTCATTTTGAGGTTATTTTGTATTATAAATTGGCTAACGAAAATTTGGATGCGGGCCACATCAAATGTTCACACGGGCTGGCCCATAGGCCGCAGGTTCTCACACCCCTGCTCTAAAGACTCATGATGTCTTCTAGTTTAAAATGAAAAAAAAAACTTTGGGGTTTGGGGTTTTTGGTAGATGACATCAGAATTGGGTATGTTTTGATTTTTTTGGTTTTTCTTTTATGAGATCATCACCCAAACAATGACCTGATATTGTGGGTCATGGTTTGTTTGGATTTTAGGCTGTGAATCTTTCGAGCACTTGACCAACTTCCTAGCGTTTCTGGTGCCGAAGTCATGGCCAAAAGATCCCAATTTTAAGAATTCCCTAAGGGACTTGTGGGGTTTCCCTAAGTAATTTCTGAATGTTTGGCCATAACTTCTGCTAAAAACTTCAGCAAAATACTACCATCTAATGTTTTGGGCCCAGGGTCAGGTGAAGTGATTCAAGGTGGCCTACAACTCCTTCACTTATGACGTCACTCACAAAAAATCTGCATCCAACCAAAAAAATTGAGTGCAGACAAGAAGACTTGCCACGTCTTTTGTGCCTTTGAACATCTCTCTACCACTTTCGGCGCCAGAGTTATCCTTTTTTGGCGTGAAATCCTCAAACCTGTCCAGATCCAAAAGTTTTAAAGATAGGCAGTAATCGGTTATAGTCTACCAGCACTAGGTTATAACTGATTACCGCCCATCTGCCACAAGTAAATTCCTAAGAACAAGTCACCATGACAATAGCTAAGGTGCACATGTGCGAATTACGCATCCAATGATTATGCAATAATGCCATGGTAGTTCTTATCCAATCATACACACATCGCTTTCAGCTTGCATCAGTTGCGTTGTCAAAACACGGCTTTTGCTGGTCGGGTTTAACAAATGGACGTCGAACAACAGCAATTATGATGCAACAATGAATACTGATTACTGCACTGCTATCAGACTAATCGTCAAATCACCCTTGAACATGTTTATGAATGCTGGAGCAACATTTCCATAACCTGTGTGCCACGACAACAAACCAGCGTCTTGCAACTTGTAGCGGCTTGGATTGTGAGATCACAACTATTATTATCATGCCTCATGGAAAATATTGATTAACTTAACCCACAAACAGGTATTTTAGCTTGTGTACAGTATAAACCAGCATCCTTATAGCCTAATACATTAATTTTAATAAAGTAGAATCCTTTTAAGATGTTACGTGCAACTGCTTCACAAGTAGCGATTGCATTTGTAATCATATTCATAACACTACAAATGTTGCTTAACATAACACAATTCATTTTTCATGCAAGCTTTTTCAAATTTATCTGCACTGCTACAAGTTACAGTCAAACTTTTCGTGCTGCAAAAACTTCACTAGAAATGCAACTGGAGTTTGTTTATACACAATACCTGTGTGTGGTATTGTGGTCTAGACAATAAGATTCAAGAATTGCAAAACTTCCTGATAATGCTTTTGTTTATGTTGTGATAGTCGACGCATGTTCCATAGTTAATCTTACCTACTTATTTATGAAAATGCACCTACAGCATTGCTCCAAGATAACTGTTTTTTGCGCAAGTTGTCTGGTAAGGATGGGTATTTAGGAATAATCGTAAACTATCCGAATCCAAAATACTAGTTTAAACCAGGTAATTGGATTAGGTGTCGATACTCCACAACATCAGCGATGCACTTGATTCCACCACATGAGAGTTATTGCACACAAACAGGCATTTTTTCAGTCCATTCACATGCTTTTTTCTCTTGCACTGTGTGAAAACAAGAGCACTATTCCACATGCACTTCTCAGTCCATTCACACGCGTTTTTCTCTTGCACTGTGTGGAAACAGCATTAAGAATGCACACACATACATTTGTTCACACCACTCCTGGCATTTTTCTCTTGCACGTGGGCAAGTGGAAATGTAGTGCTACTGTGCATACACTGACATTTTGCAGTTCACCACATAAGCTTTTTTAAGACACCAACCTGCGCAGTGATTTCTGCAGTTACTTAACCAACTACATGCATTTGTAAGTCATTGAGTGCATTGTTTCCTGCATGTTTTAAAATCAGTTTTTGTAGTCGTTTTGTTAACATGTCAGCTAGAAAAGTGCTTGGAAAGAGGAACACTGTGAAAGAGCAGTTGCTTTTGTTTGCACAAACGGCTTGAAAAAATCTTTGTATAACTTGTCACGTCAGCTTCTTCTACAAGATATTTTTCCAGGGCATAATTAACTACCACCAAGTTGCAATCACAGTTAACATTGTAGACATTTGGAAATCCTTAATGTATTGCACCACATCAGCGGCACATCACTTCACTGTCGTTACAGGCCCTCTTGTGCTGTAGGTACTCAGCAATAATGCTGATCAAATATTCGACCCTGCCACTGCAGGTTTCTAATGCGAGTGTTTTGGAACAGGCAACAGCATTTCCATTCGAATGTTGTATACGATTATTACGAAACAATCACATCGTTCCACATGCGTGCTACTTGACACCGTTGGTATCTGTAGCTTGACAACGAACCGAACATTGAGATTTCATGAACTGTGGGATACAAAAATGCTTCTAGATGTTCAAAAAATCTCATGTTCCTGATACAGTGTTTCAAATTCTGAAATCCTTTAGTGTTTAGCAAACCAACGGTCATCAGTTGAAACATAAATTTGAAGTTGTTGCAGCCCGTGCACTGCATGTTATCTTAAACATGCACACTGCGTGTGTGACATAATAATTGCCTGTATTAGTCGTGGAACGCTTCACGCACTTGCGGCCATTTTTCTGCTTGCTTTGGACTACACGCTTTTCAGTTGGGAACACATTTATATCCCACCGGTGCCGTGTATGAAGATTTGTAGAACTGCGGAACATTCAAATGCCTTGAGAAGTTCTAAAAAATCTCTTGGCCCTGATGCAGCTGGGCGCTGTACATAAAGACTTCACTGATTTGTTAGCCTGTGATAATCCCAATGGCGTATGATATGTATCCTTCGGTTAAGGCATTCACCAATAGCTTATTGATGTGAAAAAACAAAGTGTGAAGTCAAATAAGTAACGAAGTTGAAACATTGTCCGCATTGGAAAGTATGGCATATACCCACATTTTAAACTGTGAAGTGTATTGTGCTCAGTGCTTCGGAATATAAACTAAAATTCCAAGTTGGTGAACAGTAGCTTGCAGGTGCACATTTTTTTGTTCTGTAGAGAATTTAACACATCTGGTGCAAAGGTGTCAAGCATAGTCGCATGCGTCCGGTAGTTACCCAATATGATAAAATTAACTTTAAAAGTGCTACTTTCGCAACAAAGCTTCGCACCCGCAGGGATGAGACATGATTAGACAGTGCTGAACACAGTGTGCTGAAGCCTGGAAGTTGAACGCACGGTGTTAATTTTGGCACGTCGGTGAAGGGAGTTGTTTCAGCAATAGTTGCTGCTGATAAACAGCACTCAGGTTTCACACCATCTAAGCAGTGCGCTTTACACTCCTTCAACACACAAAGTTAACTATGCAATTAATCGATTTAATTTACATTTACAAATGAAAAGAACATTTCCACTCAAATATCCGGTTTATGCAAATAACCGTACTATTTTCTTATATTTGTAGTTTCGGTTAAGGATTCTGGAATCCTATGTGAAAAAGCAGTTTTTATGTGTTTGATTGGTATGAGGTAAGTCAAAGTCGTTTGTAGTTGTGCTAGGCCACTAGCCAAGTTTGACTGGGTGTAAGCACATCTCTAGCCTAGAATAATGAGTTTTATTCTAAAAAGCATGGTCAAAGTCTGGCCTTTCTTGGCGTAACCACTTTTGCCTGGCAAAAATACACCACTGCATTAGAGTTAAAAAATGTGTTGTTCAATGTTGCGAAAATGTATTTTTTGTGTAATAAAATGATAAATTGTTGATTTCCAGTGCTGGATTAAGGAAATTGCGCTGTGTGGGCCTCCTTGGTTTTTGAATGAACGATGTTTTTTCAGCAATTCTCAGGTGCAGTGCATTGCAGGGAAAAACCAGAATAACATTCGGTATTCTGGATTCGGTTTAGCTATTCTGGAATAGTACATTATTCTGAAATGCCCATCCCTACTGACTGGATGCGTGAGGAATATAACAGTGTTTTCTCAACACCTGCTGAGGTTGGCTGTTTTGGTCAATAACGATATATCAATAAAACCCAGATATCAGCCATGCTGAACGGCCGATGCCATCTCTATTTGGAACCACTGACCCGATTTTGCTGAAATAAGTATAATTTTTCTCAGAATGATCTTTCTAAAGGCTGATAAGTTTTCATTAAAATCTGTTACCAGTGGCAAAGAATTACCCTTTATGAGTATGTCTAAATATACTTACAAACGTTTCTAATACATTAATTTCTGCTTTCCTAGAATTTTGCAGCATATATCAAAGCAGTTGCATCGCGTAAAATCACGGTCCTGTGGACCAACTTTAAAAAATCATGCTTTCAAACAGCTTCTGAACTAAAGCAAGCTTGGATTCTCATTCCAAGACTTAATAAACTCAGTCTAGGACCACATTTTTAGACCCTTCCATGCAAAAAAAACAACACAACCAGTGCTCCAAAACATGGTCTAACTCATCCTAAAACTACAAGTGCAAAGTCTGGATTAAGATATTTGTATTTAGACCAACTTATTTTAATTACACACAGCATCCATGCACTTCCTAGTGCTGCAATCGCCCGCGCAGCAATTGTGCGAAGCTTCACACTCTGGCAATAAGCAATAGAGATTACCCAATGAGAACACTCATGTAATTGCTTGTTCTTGCCACATATATATATGGGTGTTATTCTTCGCACATTCAACACAATGCCAACTGCTGCAACACTAGAAAACTATTCATTCTGACCACAAAATGAAACCATGTATATGAAAATTGCAATGTCAGTGAGTTTGACTGCACCTATGTACGTTCATTTGCTCAAAAACACTTCACAAATAGGCTATTGTTTCATCAGCAATCCTCAAGCTTAATTTACGCAAAAAGAAACATTCTGAGTTTGCATGAAAACAAAATATTATATTACCTTGATTAATACTGCATGATGACCAGAATTTCACTACAACAGACATAAAAATAAAGGTAAAATCAGCAAAATAAGTTTTGCAACTAAGTTTTGCATTTGCAATGCAATGGTCCTTTTAAAAAGGTTATTTCTCTTTTTTTATACACTCAACATGATGTTTGAAGTTTCTACTAAATTTTTTAAAGGCTTGAGAAAGGCAATAAGAAGCTGCATCTACTTCAGCAAACTAGAATGCATGAAGCAAAAAAAATATGAAACCAACCTCTCTGTCACTCATCTGTGCTGTGAAATCCAACATCTTGAAAATAAGCATACATACATGTCAGTATATCAACCAAAATGACAACAAAACAAAATTCTGACAAAAATGTTTCATAAGCTCACTTTTTTTAATTCATTCACATAATTTTCCATTGCAGTTTCTTTGCTCATGTCACCAAGCTTATTCCATGCATCCCACTTTGCCTTATTTGCAACATCAATAGACCATGGTTTTGGAGTGTAACATGGACCAACCGTGGCTTGTTTGTAATAACCATAAAATAACAGCAGAACATTTGGTGCTGGTTTATATTGGTCTGAAATGCATTTGGAAACATATCACACCCACACAGCAAAGAGAAAATAACAAGTCATAATACTCTTTCTGTGAAAATTCACGCATCAACTGTAGTTATTGAAGATTAGTTGTTAAGATTTTACATGGCCAAATCGTATTTCCAGCCATACTTCTTTCAATCATTACATAAGGTTCAAACCATCAAGAAAAAGTATTGAAAAAATAGAAACTATAACTGTTTGACATACTCAAAGGACATAGACATGCTGCATTAACATCTTGTAACTGGATTCTTATATTAGCAGTGCATGAAAGACAGAAGTTTTTGAAGTTAACACTGGTTGATTACCAATAAAACATTGATATTGCAATAAACTAATGACTGCATGGTTTGCATCCTTCGCAGTGGTACTTCAACTCTACAATAAGTTTGGTTGATGACCAGCAACCCCTTTAATACTTTCACTACTAATATGGCACCAAAACCTACTTGGGAGTTGAAAAACTTCCGGACACACACCTATGGAAATTTTTCTTTGTAGTTTAGTCCTAGTTTGATTGTTTAAAAAATTGCTTGAA
>JGI24158J21664_10002869_pt1 | contig 21288 bp, 13 predicted proteins | sample Ectturendosymbi3_FD_21664 | JGI IMG/M metagenome (IMG submission 21664)
CTAGTCAAACTTATCAAATTTCCTGCGGAACACCTGACGATCTTTCACGGAACACTAGTTTTCCGCGGAACACCGGTTGAAAATCACTGTTCTAGAGCATGTTGTTCTCCCATAAATGAAGAAGAGTAGCCTTGAAAATAATCATGTAAGATGAACAAGATTAGTGTCCCGGCCGGCCAATTGTTAAGGTAGCACCAGACGGAACCCATTTGTTCAGTAGTTGCAGGTATTTTAAGTTGGCTCTTGTGGTGAAATAGTTAAACAGCTAAATTAAGCAACTCCTGCCTGCTCACAGACTTCTGTTTGAGAAAGATCCAAATCTTGTGAACTTTTTGCGCAGAGAAAGTAACGACAGCTTGAAGATGACAGTTCTCCAGCCAACCAGGGTAAGCTGTCGTTGCGATGCAAATTTTTCGTCGTCAGACGTAGTTCTCGCAAAACTGTACCGTCTGGATGTATCTTTTTTTGCTGCTTTGCTTCTGAAGTTTTTCCTGAAGACGCTGTGTAGCATATCGGTCTGTAACCGTCATTTATTAGCAAACCATTGGTACGCCTTACTCGTGGGGTTACGGCGGCTGTAAGAATCGCCGATTATTGATTTCCGTACCTGACCTGAGATCCCAAGCTGCAAATCGCCGCTCTGTTTGATGTTCAATCTTTTAACAGCACAGGTATATTTTTTTCTGAGCGGTTTCATTTTACGCCTGCGAATCTAAGCGCGTACTATTTCCTGCAATCCGCCTTCCCAGGCTGTTTGGCGTCTTAAACAACCGGGCTACGTTCTTGGTATGCGCGCGTCGTGTGGTGTGAGTCGGTTGTAAAAGTAAACTCGGAGACCTGCCGTGTGCTAACAGTGCCCGGCCGCCAAACTGTATCAAACGTCTGGCCAAGTGCAGATCGTGCGCTTGCACTTCTGCGAAAACGGCAAACAACCGGCGATCGAGTCGCCGTTACACTTTGCTTTCTCGTTATTGTCGAACAGTGCCCTGCGTCAACTTTCACGCGGTGTTTGCGATGCGCAGCTGTTTTGTTTGCCGACAGCAAAGATTGATACCACAGTTCACGGGTTGTCAGGAGGCTTGATCTGCTATTTGCAGCCAGCGAGACGTCGCAACACGTTCTAGGTGCTTTTCTCGCGCAGGTCCCCAACTCGTCCTTCCTCAAGCCGAACAAGAAGTCGTTGAAGGGCTTGAATCGGCCTAGGGTGCGATTCGCTGATGATAATGCAGTAGACGGCGAGGAAAAGGTGAGCTAGACGACTGTTCGTGAGACAGCACATCGAACGATCTTTGAATGATCAGGTGCGCTGCTGCTGCAGCGTAGACTCTCGTGTTAATTTATTTGAATCACTGCAATAGAAGGTGAGTTGCTGGACCAAGACTTGCAGTTGGTGCTGAAACGTTCGGTATCAGATCAATACCTTTGCAAGAATTTTATGGCAGAATAAAACAGGTAGCAACTGTGGGGATTAGACGGCTGCTTACATCATAAATTAAGAAAGTGGTGAAATCCTCTGTTGAACAGTTCCCGTATTGACGTTATTATTCTAAGACCAGAAAACGTTGATACATCTTTTTTTTCTCGCAAAATAGTGTGTGCTGTTTTGTCAACCATTTTAGAAAATGTTTTTAGAGATAGAATAATAAAAGTCAAACCTGGATTAAGAATGTTCAAAACTGACAGAAAAGTTCTGCCGGAATTGCTTAAAAACCTAGTTAGGTTCTTTAGTAGCAATTATTTATTTATTTTTTTATTTATAAACTGCTGCTTAGGTTTTAGCTCAGGTTTAGCCCGATTTGATTTTCTTGTTTATTTTTTCATTTTTATAGTCGTGATCGTACGTACAGTATGTTGATATCAACTTATAGTTCTCGAAGTTTAACGTCTTACACGCTTAGCAATCACACATCTTGCTCTAGTAAAGAGGCATTCTGAGTAGTAGCTTTAGCAGTAGTCAACATTTTAAATCCAGCATTATTCCCAATGCGGAGGTGGCCAGATAACCTAATGACCTTCCAATTAATTCCAGTCCGTATGTTCACCTTATCCGATGGGCAGTGACGTTAAACTGCATCCGAAGGGTAAGCTTTACCTCGGGAGTTTTGGAGCTTTAGGGATGTGGAGCAAAAAATCTATGACCAGATAAAACAAAAAAGATTCTGACTACTACGTACTGCTAAAAGTGCTGTTGCATATTTCACAGGGCATGGGTTCGAGTCCTCTTATCTCTGATCCTGGCACGCTGCGTGTCGTGCTCGAAGAAGGGCAGGCCCAAGCATTCCAGTTCACCTCTCACACGACTGCGGGAGACGTCGTTTCCGCCCTCTGCGAAAAGCTTGGAATCATGGATGCTAAGCTCTTCTCTTTAGTGCTCGCTCCTGTCAAACAAAAAGGTTGTTTGATCTTGGAAGTTTTGTTATGTGCTTGGTAAACTTTGGTTAAACTGTAGCTAAGGTCTGTCTGCTGTATTTGGCAGATGGTTTTTAACATTCCAGCCCATGGGTTTGATGGTGTTCCGTGCATTCGGAGGTTGATTAATAGTACTGGGGTGATGACTAAGGTTGGGTTTATTAGTGAGTGTTTCGGTATCGCGTGGAATCCAACCTGGAGTGCGATGCATGCAAGCAATAGTATCCACCGCTGCACAAAACAAATGATGCTTCTTTGCCGGTCTGTTTATGTTGTTGTATTGCTTCTTGACCCCGTGGCCCGAACGGAGGTCAGTTTCATGATGTACTGAATTAGTCGTGGGCGTTAGACGATTGGGGAATTAACATTTTCAGTAAGTTGGGAAATGTTGCACATAAGCGTTGGTAGTTTATATTGGCTATTATTTTTGCTGAAATATTTTTTTAAAAATTTAGTGTGTCTTTTACCTTATTATTTTGGTTACTTCTGGAGAAGACTGAACGTTCGGTTATGTTTTTTAGCTTCAAGGAAACAGTTCCCGATTCCGTTTAGCTTTTTTTTTATACTGAAGCAGACCAAGATGACTGCTTAAATATTTTTCAAATGTTTTGCGCAGACATTGCTTGGGCAGATAAACGTACCTGCCACAAAAATATTTCCACTGCTTCAGCACACAACCGCGGTAGCAGTTAAAGTTGGACAAAACTGTTTTTATTCATATATTTAAAGAAGCTTGTTATCCTGATGATTAAATTCTCTACGTATCTTTTTGAACCATTGTTGTCGACCGTCTAGTTTTCTTCTTTATCTTCTTTCATTGTCATGTTTGTAGCAGCTGAGAAAACGTTGTTTTATGACAAGAAAACTCTTTGATGAAGCAATAATAATATTTATAGCTGACGGCCTTTTTAAAGGGACGGCTGCGCCATTTTTATTGATCAAGATAAAAGTTACTTCTCATGTGAAATTCCTTGTGTTTTTTTAAATTACATCGTTGTTAAAAACCACATCGCTCTTCCTAATTCCTGATTAACGTCACCTTTCAGAGTATTTTCGAAATTTCGATGCCATCAATCCGAGACAGGCTCTTCAGCCTTATCGGGGCCATGGAAATCGCGCTATACTGTAGCAAATGTTATGCAAACAGTTACTACAGAAATTAGAACAATACACCGAAACACAACATTCGAAATTTAATGGCTCGGTTGTCCTTGCATTTTTTCACAATCTTCTTGAACCGGTTCATGTTGCTCAATGCAATCCTCATGCACATATCCACACTTTTCAACCAACTCCTGTTTTAATTTTCAAAACACAAATACGTATTGGCAAATTAACACAGAAGCTTCATTGCCTCCATTTCTTTTCCGTTCTTGCACAGAAAAATATAGAAACATTCCCTCCATTTCATTTCAATTTTTTCTCCAAATTGATATCATTCGAGATAGCCAGGACTACTTGTTGCTGCGCACTGAAATTAAACGGCGAACTATCCATTTCAGTAAACATGTCTCTGATTCATCTTCAGGATAATACCGGTTGAAAGTTTTCTTCAGTAGCTTCAAATGCTCCACCACTACGTCTTTTGTTTCATCTGTATCCTCCGCTTTTGAAGCCACAGCGAGAAATTCGTTCAAAAACCGTAGAAACGAATAATTAATCTTTGAAACTTTATCGGCCCAGCAGTCGATCTTTTCCTTAAGAGGCATCAATTTTGCCAACTTAGAAAATATTTTCGGTCCTTCACCCTGACGATTGATATGAGCGCGGACAACATACCGAATGCCAAGTCAGATATGCCAATTTGGGAATCCATATACGCATTGTCATGGAAATTCGTCGCGTACTCACGGTTTTTCTCCGCAGGGAACACTAAAATTTTTTGAGACACGAACCGAAACTTTATGTCGAGATAACCAAAGCACTTCCGTGTACAGCAGAAGAGGACGTTGTTACAATTTATTTCTTCACACAGTTTTTAAAAATCACTGGAAGGTTTTGCTTTACCAACACTTTTAATGTAATTCACAATTTCCACAATTGTATCCGCAATACTTCTAAGTTTCTTTTTTTACGTTAATGGAGTTAAAGGTTTCACTGCTGGAACTTCACGACAAAGAATACAATGTTATTAAACAAAGTTGGTAGCAACTGCCTTGACAGGTACACCAATGCGCGAAAAGCGTCTGTAGTTAGAGAACAATATTTTTCCAATCATATTTGCTCTTCTTTCATGAATTCATTGAGTTTAACGAAAACTTCCTGTTGTATTCACACCCAAGTCCAGGCAACACAATTATTCACCAACAACAGTGAATGAATCAAGAACAGAAAATCTTATGAATACAAGCATTTGTGCTCAGTTCCCAACATCAGTTAATTCGTTAAATTGCAGTCCATAAAACGGTGCATTTTCATTTTTTTTTAAGTTGTTGCAATAAATTTTCAGCCATATGAAATTCTCTTCTGCTTGCAGTGGTATCGGACAGCAGTGTGCTTTGTAACTTTCCTTCTGTTTTCTTGTCAAAAAGTTGCTCTGTGACATTATACAACGCTGGTCGACGAACTTCCTCAGCCAAAGTAAATGGCTTCTTTGTTTTACGAATATGGCTCAACATTCGATATGAAAACAACACCAAATCTTGATCATTTTTCATTGCCCCAAAGAAAGAAACATTTGCTTGCGCATGCTTCTTTTCGTGATTTTAAAGTATGTAGTTGTTGTCACGTACGCAAGTTGATTAACTTTCAGGTGTCTTTATAATTTGTCTGGAGCCAGCGCAGAATTCCCAAGTCTTACTACAAATAATGCATTTGGGCTGAGGAGCTACATCCGGAATTTTGTCATCTAGCAAAGAGAACCCGCATCTTAAATGTGTGTCGTCCTATTTTCTCACGTTGGCGACGGGCACTGTTGAATCATCTTCGATCCACTTCAGAGGGGATGGCACTACCGCATCATCTTGCTCATTACTGCCTGCATCAACGTTGCTCTTATTGCTTCACTTCTAATACGAAATCATACTTTTTTTGCTTCAAGTGCACTTGAATGAATCACGAACACTGTAATTTGACAACAGATTTTGCTGTTGGTCACAATAAGTGCACTACGTGGCCATAACTCGCTGCACAAGTGAACAACCGGTCGCAGACGCTTGAGTAAGTGACCGGCACAATTTCGTTATGATGGCTCAAACCCTTTCAGTCCACAGTTTTCCGACCACTACTTCAAGTCAAAAGACGACCGCTGGCAAGCAATAATCTTGTTGTTTACTACATGTCGTATATTTGCATCATAAAAGTAGCACATTCCACACAATTATTTGGTCACAAATCGCAAGAATTCGTTTCATCTAAAATACACGGAACCACTGGGGAACCTTTAAAGTTCAATGAACCCCTCTAAATGTTTCGCAAAGCCTTTGTTGAAGAGCACTGAATTCTGAAAGGATTTCTCGGTACTGTTGAAAACACCAAGGGTAAAAAAAGCAGCGGTGGTGTTTTCAGTTTGTGCGAAGAAGCTGCTTTTCGCAAAACATGAACAAAACAAACGTATGGAATTTTCAAAACGCAAAAATGGTGCACCTGGAAAAGGGGGGCGTTATAATGCGTTGTCCCTCATCGTGTCCAAGAGTATGCTCCAACTTTTCGCCTTTATAATAAATTCCACGACTATGTGAAGTTTGTATCCGGGTCAGGTTTCCACCACTTACTTTTTTTTATTTCATTTTCTTGTTTTTTAACACACTTGTTGATGCATTCTTACGTAGAAAGACTTCATCGACAAATCAGTCGAACATACGACGAAATCCTCATCGCTCCCTGGGACTGCATCGCCAAGGTAAAGCTCTTTGTTTTTCTCATCGTGGTGTCCTCTGTTACTGAACATTGTGTGCACAAAGTGCTTTAAATACTGTTGGAGGTTGTGTGTGGAAACCTATACAAGTCGGTCTTTGCTAGTTCCTGTTCCTTCGTCTGTAAGGGTCTATTACCTGTCCGTCACTCCTAACAAACGTTAAACAATTGCTTAGTAAAGCAGTTATAATGACACATTTCTCAACAACGTCTTAACTTTAATTCTTTTCTAACCAAAGTTCGTGTTTCTACTGTTAACTTAAGTCATTTTCTACCGGCTAAGCAAAGCGTAGCTTGATGGGCACTCAAGGTAGTCCGGACTGCACAGACAGTGAAAGTGGCGGTCGGATTCTCTTTCGTCTGAAAGTCTTTGCGTTTTTTATAATCCGACGGTAGCTGCGTCGATCTGGAGATGCAGCAGCAGCAGTGTGCTTTATTCCTGCCATTTGTCGTGACTGGAGCTACAGTATAGATCACTCTATCAGGTGCTCGTGAACGACGTAAGTCGTGGATTTGTCTGCCGCATCGCTGGATGTTTGAGTCTTAGCGTGATGTCTTCAGCAGAACGCGCTCAGTTGCGATCTTTTTTAATAACCTGCTGCTGCACATCGCTTTTATTTATTTGACCGATCCTCTTGGCCTCATCATTGTAGACTTACTACATATAATGCAAATTAATTACAACATAAAGAACGCACCGCACGTTTTTGGACCATTCGTATGGGGAAGCATTGACCGTGATATCGGATTATGAGCTGTTTCTCGGCATGGTTTGTCATCATCTGCTATAACAAGCTGTTACCTGCCAGCTTGATGGGGAGCGACAGCTAAGCGTTGAGTCTACCATTTCAGTTCCAGTTGCTACAACCTGGAGTAGCCTTTGCACTTATTCAAGTTGCCTGGCATGTGACAAAGTCCACATTTCTGTGACTGGAGTTGCACACTGATGTCGTAAAAGTCAGCGAGCTGATGAGCAGCGTTACCAAAATGGCTAAACATGCTGAAATGTGATGGATTGTTACGGACATACAAAGCTGCATGTTGTATGTGCGGCAGCGAAGTGCGTTTTTATAAAATTTGTTTGTCTGATGCTGAATTTGAATTGCGAACAATATGTTTTTATGTTCTACATTGTAGAACATTATGTTCTACATTGTTTATGTTCTACATTGTACTTGTAGAATCTACAAGTAACAACTTGGTGTATACCAGGGGTGGGGAACCTATTTACTATCACCTGCCGCATAAATGGTGGATTATCGCTAGCGGGCCGCAAAAATTCAACCTTATCTAACTGTGAGGGATAAGGGATACTCTTAACATACTGTCTAAGTATCTGCTGGTCATGGAGCTTCGTTTTGACCCGATTTTGTATTCTAAATTGGGTAACGAAAATTTTGATGCGAGCCATATCAAATAATCACGCGGGCCGCGTTTGGCCCGCGGGCGGCAGGTTCCCCACCCTTGGTGTATACCGTCGTTTACAAGTCTTTTTGGTAATTCTTTCGTAGTTATTCAGATTGGCAGCATGTGGCCATCGTTCCAGAGCCCACTGGCTGGTTTTATTTTATCATAGCATTTTGCGACACGACTGTACGAAAGATATGCGCTAAACTACGTCATTTCCGGCAGATCTGAAAAATCCATTGTGGGAGATTCTGGGTAAATCTTATGCGTACAGATCGAACAGCCGCAGTTGCAACGCAGACTGGTTGACCGTTGTTGCGGCAGGGATTAATTCGTTTCGTGCTGCAAGTTAAATTTTTGTGTTCAGGTTGTCAGCAATGCAGCCGTGAAGCACCACGAATGCCGCTTCAGGCTCACCTTCGTGTCGAGAGACATCCACAAGCTGTTCAGCGACGACCCGCGCTCCTTCCATTACCACTACGCGCAGTGCGTCAACGACGTTGTGTCAGGTACACACTGCAAACCTTTTGCGCTTTTTAGTCGCTGCGCGTTGCCTTTTCCACCGTACCACGCAATCACTGTAACTGTAGCATGTGCTGGCATGGCTTCGGAAGCGTTGTTCCACCTTCTATGCTTTGCTACGACATGAGTATAATCCCTATTTTACGTGGAGTTTTCAGTTTCGATGTCGTCTTACTGCAAAACCTTTTTTATTTTTTCGATGAAGGTGAGGTCTACACAAACGACATTTCGTTAGATGAAGCGCTGCGACTGGCCAGTTTTCAAATACTCGAGGCGTTCATTGGTCACTACTTCCTGGAAGAAAATGTCAACAGCAACGACGGCAGTGGTTCCCGGCCGAGGTCGTTCCGGTTTCCAAGCAAAATATCTCTTAAACAAATAGAGTAAGTCATGTTTTGTATTCGTCAGGTGTGCAAGGGCAGCATTGCGCTCGAACATATCGAACATATCGCATTGTTTGAAGCAGGGGCGAGGAAACCATTTACTATCACGGGCCGCATCAATTGTGGATAATCGCTGGCGGGCCGCTAGTAGCAATTTATTTTATCCTAAAATTCTGCCGTTAACTATGAGAGATAGAGACTTTTTATGACATGCTATCTTAAATACCTGCTTATTGAGCTTCGCTTTGACGCGATTTTGTACTCTAAAGCGACTAACGAAAATTCTGATGCGGGCCATATCAAATGTTCGCTCGGGCGGCAGGTTCCCTCCCCTGGTTTGAAGTATGACTCACAAAAATGACGATCAGTGAAAAAACTCGGAAAGCACAGTTGCTGCTTGAATTACAAACAAAGCGTTGGAGTTAAAGATTTCGAAGTAGTAAATTAGTTGCGGACAACGTTTCTGGCATGTCGGAAGCACACGACCAAACTGGACGCATATTCCTAGCGAAATAAGACGCTGGATTGGTTTTGAAGGTCTACATTGGCAAGCCAACCATGTTGCCACAGTATCCTTTTATGAACTTTGCATTCAGAAAACGCAAGTGTATCCTGCATTCGTTTCCAAACCTCCCAGCAGGACCTACACGCGTTGATGCAGCTTCAAAGGGCGTGCCTTATCGTTTCGTTCGTGACCAAACAAACACCTCCAAAAAGACTGTTCTTTGCAGGGCATTGTTAAAACAGCACACTTTGTCAGGCTAAGTTTAAACAGACAGACCATTTGTTATTTCGCTGTCATCGCGCTGCATGCATTCACTGGTAACGAGCGTCGGGTGCCTGCGTGAATGTCGTTGTGCAAATAGTGGGTTGGTTTGCGTCACTTGCAGCAGCTTCCAATTCTATTTTTAAAAATGCTCAGGATTGAAATTAGTTCGTTTCACGTTTAGGCTGTTTTGACTCACGAAATTCGCCGAGGCAAATTGAATCGGGTACAGATCTAACTCTTTCTTGCTGTAGTGTTCGGATTTGCTGAAATGTGTAACTGTACACACTTCTTTCTTTGACAATAATCCTTTATTTCTCTCATTCCGCGGACATGGTCTGGCAGAAAAAGATAATCGGAGCGGATAACTTGACCTTCGCTTTTGTCAGTGTGGTAATAGAAAAATAGAGTTGTTTTTTTCGAAAAGCAGCCTCTGTTAGGCAATGACTTATTAATCACCGCCCTAAGAGCGTGATGAACCTTGCAGAAAGGCAGCAAGTAACGCTGCAGTGTGTTGAGTCTCCAGTTCAATGTCCTCGTAATATCCTCCAGTTCACCCGACAAAGGATGGAGAAGTTCCGCGTTGTTTTGTTTTATCCTTGCAAACCTTCTTTTTCTACACTTTTCTTGTCGTGTAGGACCGTAGTAATATGAAAGCGCGATTGCTGACAACGTTTTATCTGAAGCAATCTGTTGCCAGGGTGTGCTGTTTTCGAACGGGCACAGTTGCGTTAGGCTAAGCTTGGACAATTATTTTTTCAATTGCTCAGGAAAGAGTTTGGCTTGTCGAGGTTCCTTTCGCCTTCGGTCCTATCACTGGTCAACTCCAACCAAACGAAGGAGCACAGGAAAGCGCTGCAACAGTGCCTCAAGGTCAGCAATGTGTGACTGTAAGATTGGATACATGCACTTTGTTTGCAGACCGTGCAAAGGAAGCAATTAACACCCCAAGGCAGGTAGTTTTGTCGTTATCTACGCCAGCGGTGGACGAGCTATGGCCCGCTGCACATTTTCTGTGGCCCTTGTTTACACAATGCACAGTTTTGCACAAAAGAAAAAACATAGTAGCATAAAACACAATAAACATATGACACAATGTTATCCTTTTTAATGAAATAAACTAAGTGTGTATATTAAAAACATAAATATGTTAAAAGTTAAAAATATTAAAATATTATATTTTACTTGAAAACGTATAATTTGTAGAAGCTGGCCCTTCGCTGGGTACTGACAGAAAAATGTGGCTCTCATCGAAAAAAGTTTACATACCCCTGAACTAGGCGGTTAAAAGTTTTTCTCGATTTCATTCGTAAATGAAGCAATTAAGTTGGGCGTTAGAGAGCTGTTGTCAATTGTCTTCACCAGACGGGAACCCAGTGTTTCTGGGCAGGTCAATGTTGAAACAAAAAATTGATTCTGACCAATGCGTTGCGCCTCAAGAAGCAGCTTCAACATGCCGATAGGTTCAATCCCGAACAGACATGGGGCGATTACATCACAAATATAAATGATTACAGTTGCTTGCCACATGTACGATTACGATTAGGAATAAACAAAATCGCCTTGTAATCGATTACGATTACATTGAAATTAATCACGCTTACAATCGCGATTACATTTGTCTTGAAACATCCTCAGAAAGAAAGCAAAACCCATTTGTATGGTTTGCTGTAAGTAGATGTGTGATGGCCTTTGAATCGTCAGCAAGCCAGCAGATTCCAATTTGAAATGAACAGTGATGCCAATATAGCTGCGCATCTGCCCACTGGACCAAACGTCTATGGTCAACGGAAGCTCACTAGTTTCGTTGAGTTTTTTTAACCAATCTGTGAGAGGTCTCTGTTGACATGTCAGTTACATCAGCGTTGGGGAATGGTGCTTTCGACTTGGATGACGCCCTCGCATCAGCTGCATGTTACGTATCCTAAAATTCCGTTGCCTCAACAGCAGAAAGAAACTGCAGTGCATGGGCCACCAATAAAGTTATAGAGCTGGTAATACAAATCGAGCGTGGATCATTTAATGCATACGTCTTCGTACCAAAACTGGGCAAAGTAAGCTGGTTAAAGTCAGAATCCAAATGGTCACATGCAGTTGACTTTTTTGCCATTACACACATGGAACTGATGGAAGAGAACGTGTTTACTGTGGCAATTCAAAAGTCAAATTACTTTATTGCTCTGAAAAAAGTAATTTTATAAAAACTACTGAGCTAATCCCATATACAGTATAACCTAATGCAGTACTTACACTGTAGGTCCGCTCTGAATATATATAAATAAAACCAACATCTATCCTCGTAATGTAACGCTATCTCTTCTGTTGCCGAAGTGTCAACCCCTTTTCAACTAAAGCTTTTATTTTTGTTGCTACGTGCCACTCGACTCGCTACATTACTTCTTGTGGTCAACAAAAAGACTTGATGGAACAAAGCGAGAATTTGCTGCAAACGCTGTGTTTGCCGCTGGACTATCTGGGTTTAAGGTGCACACATGACCTTGAGACGTAACCATAAGAACCGATGATAAGTGTAGAAATCCATCCTCCAAAACTACAGTTCATCGCGCAGTGACATAGCGTGAAGATTTCCAAATTTAATCGCGAAAGCAGTCGTCAATTACGCTTAAATTGGCGATGTATTCATACGATTACATGTCATTTTTGGTCAGTTTAATCGATTACGATTAGTCAAAGAAGCATAGTCGATTGTCGATTACGATTGACCATTATCCCATGTCTGATCCCGACTGTTCATGGCAACCAGTGATCGTTATTTAGTGTTACATTAATTTCGGCCGGCTTATTTCATCTTATTATTATTATGTATCCGTCGGTAGCGTCGCTGCGGCCATTTTTTCGAGATTCCATTGCTACGCCGGTTTCAGATTTGGCAACGATCATTCCTTTGCATTCCAGGCCAACTTCGCCACTTACGTTTTGGGGAGCAGCAGCGGTCGTCACGCTTCATCGCCCACGACGACACCCACAAACGAACGCCCGTTGACGCTGGAAGAGAAACTGCACCGTCTGAGATTGGAATACGTCAAGATCCTCTCGCCCCACCATTTATACGCCGGGCGATACTTTGATGCGACGATACTAGTAAGAGTTTATGTGACAGGCTTCAGGAGTGAACAATGCTTCTCGGATGCTTTTAAATGCAAAGCACTAAATTCACCATTCAACCAGTAAAAATATTTCTGATACGTTTTCTACTTTTATTTTCTTCCCGGCAGCTCATTTTAAGGTTTTAGTTGTTTTTAACGACGATCGTACTGCTAACACGTTCTGTCATTTGACAGGATTGTGGTCAATGTGCACGATTAGTTATTTTTCTGCACTGTTTTATGGCGTTTGTTGCAAACTAATGAAATATGTTAAATATGACTTGCATTCATAATTTCCAAGATATTTTCAATGTATGTTTAAGAATCTCACAACAAAAGCTTCCTTGCAAAATTTTATACGCATGGTTTACTCCATGGTCTCATCATTCTGCATTTGTCACCCCACCATCCCCACGAAAGCAACTCCAGGTTAACTGCGTGCACTGAGTCTTATATTGTCTCCGTACAGATTGATGAATTTACGTAGTGTGAGTTATTGGCGTAATGCGTTTGTCCTTAGAGCAAATTCGCATCAAGCAAGTCATATCTTCTTGCTGCAGGCTATGTTGAAAATACAGTATTTTACGACCCAGCTATTGCCAAAGCCACTCTGTGAATAACATGTCTTGATTGGTCTGTGCAGAAAACTGGTGTGTTGGTCGCAGCCCGGGTTTTCTCCTGATTCTCACCGTCTGACGTTACTTTTCAGGCATTGCGCGAATCCGAGATCACCCTTATTGTTGGCCACCACTACGGCATCAGCCAGTTGGTGAACAGTAAAACCAAGATGGCGTCGATCTTTGGAGATTTCACTCTAGTCTCATCGGTTGAGGTCGCACCGTGCTTGCCTGAGGCAAGCAAGACAAACGTTCGTGTGGAATTTAAGGAGCTCTCTGTAAGTTTTGTGGCGAATGCTTTGCGACTGCGGAAATTGTTTAACAACTCAGAGCATCGCTGAGAAGCTGTGAAGTTTTCTGAGCATTCTGTTGACCGCGGCATGCCGTACGAGTTTTATATGTTGAAATATGTACACAAGGCAGCACGGTCAAACCCACTAGGGCACTCGCGGATAAATGCCAGTCAAAAGCTCAAAAGCTACTGATTATAGGAATATAGCACCTTTACGCTGCCTGCCTTTCAAGAAGTTTCTCCCACCTTGTATACTGTGTCTTGACGCGCTTCGAGTTATCGGTTAGAGATGGCACGGTCCGAGATTTTTTGAGCCCGGACCGCCCGTAGCCCGTAAAATCCAGACCATTAACCGCCTGTGGACCGCGGACATTTTTTCTTTTCCAATCCGGCCCGTCCATGGCCCGTTAAGCAATTATACGGTTTATTTACAAATATCAAGCAAATAAAATGTAACTGTTAAAGCGGCAGTGATTCGGTACATGCAATGAACACATTACTTTTCAAGTAACTAGTCTCCACAAAATCCAGGTGGCTTTACTCACTTTTCACGCGACCGAGTGGTTCTCCTAACTCAGAAAAATTTTTGAAAGTTTTTCATCACTAGCGGGCGGTAGCGGTCCGGTTAAATCAAACCGCTAAAAATGTCGGTAGCGGCCCGCTCAAAAACCGGACCATTAGCGGCCCACGCCATCTCTATTGTCGGTGTTGGTCTGTGAAATGTTCCTCCCGACGTAATCACAAACCTTTCGTTCGAACTCGATTTCGTTCGCGTTACGTGTTCGGTGAGGTTCAAGCCAAGCAGTAACGCATCCGGATTCAGAGAAAACTTTTGTTTAGTGTGATTGTTGTTTTCTTCCCAGCCTTTGATGCTTTCCATGCATCCCCAGTCAGCGCAGAACTTTGCTTACATGGTATCGGGATATTGCCGCGTCTACGACAACAACGACATGATGCTCACTTTACCAATCGCTGAAAGCACGACAGGTAAAGCAGACTGGTAGTTTGCGGTTGTAGCAAAAATCAAATGCTTGATTTTTTGGCTTGAAGGTGTTACTTTAGTATGACGGGATCGTTGGTTTTGGTCATTTGATGTCAAAATACCGACTGACTGAAAAATGTGTTCCAATGAGTATAAAGCATCATAATATATCATATTGGCGATTCATCACAACAAGAACGAATTGCACAGCAACCTAAATTACTGTTCTGTGATAGTCCAGCTGAATAATGAAGGAACGAGTTTTGAATTCACTAACTTGTCCGGTAAGTGTGACAAGGTTCTGTCATTTTTGACAAATAAATGCACCACGCGTGCGACTTCCCACGGCAGGAACGCGTTACGGTTAAAACAGCCAAATTTCACGTTACGGCCTACCAGAATATTTCTGGCCAGCCTCCTTTAAACGAGTCCAACCGCTGGAATTTAGCCGAAAAAAGCCAAACCTGCAACCCTGATTCGTTTTATGTTCAGACAATTTAATTCCAATTTAATTTGCGCTGCAATCGTGACAAACCGATGCAAACCAGCAGATGCGTACATCAAATGCTTGTGTTGCTCACAGCTCCGGAATACTTCTCGTCGCACAAGGTAAAGATGTCGCATTGGAACTACCCGCCCGAAGATGGAATCGAACCCTCGACCNCCAGCTTATTTTTTTACGCCGACTTCTCGGAACCAGTTTCATCCGCTCTGCTCGCGGACCACATCCCTGCATCAGTTCGAGCCATGTTCCAGCAAAACAAACTCGATCAACTGGATGAAGACGAGAACTCTGATGATAACAGCGTCCCGGAAGCCGAGCGACCTCGCCTTGAACCTCACCAGCAGCCCATCCACGAAAACGGTATAGATGACGTTGCGGAAAACGAGTCGTCGCCCATGTCGATCAGGTCATCCGTGACATCATCACTGCCTCCTTCGTCGCCGAAGGATTCGCCGTCCTTGTCACGTGACGACCATGAAGCTCGTACGGAAATGACGTCAGTGCAGGAAGATACCGGCGCAGGCTTGATGAGCACAGCAATTGCTTTGTCTGTTGACGGCGGCCCTCGTGACGATTCTGGCGAATGTGACATGCGAAGTGACGTCGGGTTGTCGTCTGCTGAAAACAGTGAAGCGCCCGCGCAATCTGTCCAATCAAAAACTGCAACCGTTGCCTTGCTCGCGTCTCTGTCTGGAACGCAAGAAGCTGTCGCGAACGGAAGCCAAGAGGAATTCGTTGCGTCGCAAAACGAATCGTTGTCAAGCGACGCTGCCTCGTCGGAGGTCGAATCGAGGGCAAGAGTAGAGTCGACGAACGAAAGCGGCAGATTTCCGGAGGAGAACGTGGCCGACGTGGACGGACATTTGGAATCGGGCGAAGATTCGTCGAAGGGTTCAACGAAAAGGCACAGGCTCTCGTCGTTCAAACCCAACGGGGCCACGCGCAGCGACGTAACGAGCGATGAAGTCCCGGGACCTTCGTCTTCCGCCGGCAACCAGATGACCAGTGACCAGCTGCAGGCCCGTTTGGCGTCGGGCTCGCTGGCCGTGAGCGCCGGTGCCTGCACGGGCAAAGGCGACTCCGACGAAGAAGCGGAGGAGGAGCAAGTGACCAGCCCGTTGCCGGTGACTGACCTCGCGAAGGGTCACAAGAGCCTGAAAGACTCGAAAAAGTCGCGAAATCGCCGCTCCTGGTTCGGCCGCGACTCGCCGCTCACGCGCAGCTTCAGCCTCGACACCGGGCTGAGCAGTGAGCAGCAAGAGAAGCGTAAGAGCCAGTCGATGTTCCGGGGACTTTTCTCATCGTCGCACACCTACTCGGTGAAGAAGAAAAGCGCGAGTCCGTCCGACCAGTCGCTGGACTTGGACCCGATGCCCGGTTCGAAGAGACGGCGACGATGGAGATTCTTCGGGAAAAGCAATCGCGAGCCTGGCCAGAGGCGATTTTCCTTCGTACGTTTTTTCTCGCGCAAGAGGCGACGCCACACCACGACCATCACGTCGACCGACATCGGCAAGCCGACGCCGCCGAACGAGGTCATTTCCGGCGGCGCCTACTCCGTTTTCCGGTACGAGTCGCCCGGCAAACCAGAAAGCGAACGTCCTAACGGCGCCGACGCGTTGTCTGCTCCAGACAAAAATACGCCGGAAGTGAGAATGCGAGACGGCAGCGAGAGTGGAACAAGCCAACACCGGCCGGTCAGCTTCTCCACTTTTCAACAACTCCCCGCGGACTTCCCGGCCAAGTTGAGCCCATCCCTGGAACGCGACGGCGACGTGGACGACCGCAGGTTATCGCCCAAGGCCCGGGCCCACTTTCGGCTCCCTGAAACCAAGCTGCCGATCAGCACGGTTACGCTTCCGTCGCCGGACCGGGAACGCAGTCAAAGCCGCAGGAGTTTGTCTTTACGTTCTGACACAAGCAGTCCAAAAGTTAAAGCCCCTCGCACTCCCCCGAATTATGAAAACTGGGGGGGTCGCACTCCCCCAGCTAAACCGGTCCGTCGTCACAGCAGAATAGGACCTCCACCACCACCGCCAGTTGTGAACAGTGCTCCGGACACAGTTGTGACTGACGGGGCAAAGGACAACGACGTCAAGGGATCACCTTCGTCATCAGTGTCTGACGACGCAGGTGCGCCACTTGACTTGCGCGGCGCAGGTCAAATTGCTGTTCCGACACCCATTGCCTTCCCTCGAGATACGATCAAACGCGATTGTGCGAAGGATGTCGAGGTAGCCGAAGCAGGGATCCAGCGCACCGATGTTGAACGCCTGGACCTGAGCCAGCTCGATTCGGACGACGAAGACGTTTCGAAAGAAGGGGGTTCCCCGCAAGCGAGCGGTCAGCTGACGGCGACTCCGGAGATCGAGGGCTCGTTGGTTGGTGAAATAATGGCTTGTCTGAAGGAAAGGACCGACCAGCAGGTTGAAGAACACGCCGGTGAGGATAGTCGCTTCGTCGAGACGGCGGAGAAAGAGCCACATTGCGAGGTCACCGAAGTGTCCTTCAAACCTGATGAGAATTCTGAGAAAGGCAGCGTTGATGAAGACGAGATGGCCGTCGATAGCGACAACCAGCGCGAGGATCTGTCAGTTGCACTTTCTGCTCGCGCTCAAGATGTCCGTGAGCCTGACACAGTGGATCCAGGCTTGCGTGACCTGGAGGGAGAGCCGCGTGACCCTCCTGAGTTCGAAACCAAAGTGCCCGAAACAGCCCCACTTCGTTCAGCGTTTTCAACCGAACCAGAGAGCGGTGACAAGTCTTTTGCGAAGGATGATGGCGATGGAGGCGATATGGACGTTGCTCAGGAGCAATCATCAGCCGAAGAAGAGGATGAAGAAACTGCGTCGAGTGTTGCGCGATCAGTTTCGTTCCATGAACATTCCGATTTGTCTGAGGCCGCTGATGAAACTTCGCGAAACGTGGTGCAGAATGTTGGCATTGATTCTGGTGACACATATCCAAACGATATAAAAGCTGCCAAAGACGCATCAGAGCTTGTAACTGACGAAGATATTATACCGCGTGATGCAGAGCTGGATTGCGTAGTTGATAATGAGTTTAATCTTCGCCAAACGCTGGAAACTAATAATGTAATGAACCCTGTGCAGGCAGGTCTTGCTGTTGAAGACAGCAAATTATCAGACGAAGTGGAGCTGGCAGGCGAGGTGAAAGCTGTTTCTGATGATGGCGCTGCAGAAAGAGCTGCCTTCAGCGAGCCAGAAGCTCTTGGAGGAGCGGGAAGCCCTGACGCCGACACAACACCTCTTCCTGGCGCTGCAGCAGCACCTGGAACGCCTGAAAGTATTTCCTCTCTTAGCAGCGGATTCAACGCAAACACGTGCGAAGCAGAAATCGAAGAACCGTCAGTGAAAGAAACGCCTGCGGTTGAACAAGATCACACCAAGAATAGGATTCCCGATGACTTGCCACCTCCTCCACCGGAATTGCTTTTGCCGCCTGACGATGTAGCGGGCGCGGTTCCAGTCTCCGGTACAAATGGCGTCACAGGCGCTAGTCCCGTTGTGGAAGCGTCGCTTTCTCCTGTGGAGACAACACCACCTTCAGTTCCCAGTGGCCCGAAACGCGACTTTGCTGTCCGGCCACAGAAGACCCACCAGTCTTTTGTTGCTCCGAGGCTGCTTGGACAAAACGTTACGCCGAAGCCCTTCGCCAAAGTCACAGTGCCCGCGGTCAGTTCGGCGCCCGCTGACCCCCTGGCCAGCACCCAACCTCGGCCACCGTTGTTCAAGCCCCACAGGGCTCCGAGTGGATTTAAGCCAGTGAAGCATGTCACCGGTCCCTCTAAGCCGCCGTTACCACCCAAACCCGCATTTTTGGGGTAATTGCTATGACAGCAGTGGGCACCGCAGTGGACCGTTGGATACTATTGTGCTGTGGCGCTCCGCAGAGTTCTAATGTATTTGTTGCGCACGACGAGGGTTCCGACTACAGGGCCAACTGTTCGCAAAAGGATTTCTTCATCTCTAGCCCCCTTCCTTTTCTACGCCGGATATCAAAGAACCACACGTACAGGCTTCTGGCTGTGGGAGTGACCCCAGGTGTCCATTCGCGCAGTTGCACCTTTGTTGTAGCGCGGGGTGAATCCCTCGTGTAAAGCCTGGATTCTCACCCAATCGAATCGTGGGGGTCTTTCTGTGACTTTCCGAGCCCGTCCTCGGTTTCTTTTTTGTTGGTGTTGTTTGCGACGAACGAAAGCATTACACATTCTGTAAATAAAGGGTTCGTTGCTGAAAATCTTTTATTTCACCGTTTTGCGCTTGTTTTTTCCCTTCTTGTTCTAACGTCTGCAATCCGTTACGTCTTCAAACAACTGACCAACAGTTACCGTCGAACGCTCGCGCTATTTGTCAATTGCCAAATCGTTGCTCGCCATGCTGGTGTCGTTGTTCAGATGTGTGCGAAGACGCTTTCTTTGGCCTTGTCTAAAAAGGATGTAGAGAGGTCACGTTGCGCAGTAACTGCTGAGAAGCAGAAAGCGAACTTTCGTTTTATCGATGCATGAAGCGAACGTAAACAGCGACGCTACGAATGGTTGCGTTCTTAGTTACCTGTGCTAATCACAATCAGTTCGTTTCATACGCGACTCTAATTGTGAACTGGTTGTGCGGCAGTGTTTGTGGTGCTCGCGTATCTTCACAACGTCTGGTGCTTTTTTTTATGAATCAATATCTTCTAAACCCGCACGGCAATCGAACGAAACGTCGTGTGTGACGCGACAGCCGCCATGTTCTATTTCGATATTCTTCATCGTCGTTCGCTGCAAGATGGCTGTTCTTTCTCCGCGCGTACCTCCCGCTCCGTCTTCATTCCTTGCTAATTTTCGTTGATTTTAACTTTGCTGCTTTCACAGTTCTTGGTACGAGAGCGTCACACAGAAAACGTTGGACGTTTTCGGGGAAAGCTACAAAAACCTAATCAAAGCAACGCAGGCCGAACGTGTTTGTTTCGCTTGCTTGCACAGCAATGACAACCCGCGCTCGTGACCGGACCTTGCTGCTTCGTGGCTACATCCGAAAACAACTTTTGTTGAAATCGTGAACAAACCCGTTTCCAATCGCGCGTGCGGTGGATATTCGCTGGAATGCGTGGCCGTCATCCCAGACGCCATGGATTTCGCTATCCTGAAGGCAGAGCCCTGTGCCAGAAGCAGCTGGAAGTGTGCGGGCGTCACGTCCAGCTCTTCCCATCGCATTGATGTGCATTGATTTTTTTTAACGCTTTGTTTGCTTGACAGACCAGTTATTACTGGCCCTGTCATTTCACAGCAGTGTTTAAAGGCAATAAGTAATGACGATAAAAAGTGGTCAGTTTTTGCAGCGAAGCAACGAAAGCCTCTTCGTATTCTCACCTGTTGCCAACATCCTCTCTGCTTCAGTCTTCGACCGGCCTTTGCTCTACTAGGAAGAAAACGTTGTTGCGAAAGTCAAAGCAACCTGTACCTGAAAAGTATTGGCTCATCCAAATACGCGATGATTAAGTTTTTGCAGTTCAGCGCTTGTCAACCTCAATGGCTGCAGTAAAGAACGCATGTCACTTCTTAGTTTTAGAAATGCCCACTTATGTGTTGGTGCAGATTGTTTTAAAGAAATTACCGCTGTCATGGTTTCGGTATTGTTTCGCATCGATATGAGATTTTCTGCACAACAAATCATTACTTTCGTCTCCTGCTATGATGCTTTTGCTTTGGAAGACATTTTCTCTGCTCGCTCATTTTGCAATGAATAAAATCGTCGCATCCGTGTGTGGGGCAGTGTCCGCTCAGTTCCGATACAGAGATTTTGCTACAACTCGTCAAAACGGTGAGTAGATTTCGGAATACATCGAGAATTACTTTAGGTAAGAAGGCCGGAGCTGTGTTTGTCGATCTTACAGGAGCCTACGACACTGCATGGCATCGCGACCTCGCATGCAAGTTACTGCGATTGCCACCTGACAGCAGGCCCGTAGCCAGGTTTTAACGTTTGGTTGGGCAGAATATATTTTAGGGGGCAAAGATTTTTGTTTTTATTATGTTCTTAAAACAAGAATTTTTGGATAACGAAATTTGGGAAACAAAAAATGTTTGGGAGGAGCTGTCCCTGAACGTCCCCCCATGACTACGGGCCTTCCTGACAGGCACGTGGTCCACATGATCAAGGAGGTCGTTGGTAATCGCTGCTTCACCCTTACCACCGGTAACGGCAAACGGAGGAGGTTATGATGCCTCAAGAACGGGGTCCCATAGCCTTGGCGGTTCCCTTTCAAAACAGAACTGTTCATAACAGACCACGTTCGTTACAGACCATGTTCATAACAGACCACATTTGAAAACAGACAACGTACAAAACAGACCAGCTCATAACCGACCCATTCATAACAGATCATGTTCATAACAGATCCGTTAATAGCAGATCTCGTTCATAACAGACCACGTTCAT
>JGI24158J21664_10002870_pt1 | contig 21283 bp, 13 predicted proteins | sample Ectturendosymbi3_FD_21664 | JGI IMG/M metagenome (IMG submission 21664)
TTCGTGGTGAGTACAGTCAATTGTTTTTCCACAAATTAAGTGCTTTCCTTGACTGTTCTAATCACAAGCAATTTTTCCTTTTCAAGGCTTTTGCTTCCATAGCTTCCGCCCCCCCCCTTAGAAAAATCCTGGCTGCGCCCCTGTATCTATCTATCTATCTATCTATCTAGATGTATGCGTCTAGAAGTCATTCTTCCACTTGATCAACGTGTTTTGTGTAGTGACTGTTGTAATAAAATGTAGGCTAGTATGTCTAGCCCAGGTAGTCTTCTCTTATTTTGTACCGCATAGCGGCAAGATACCTTTGGTGCTCACGACCAAAGTTACACATATGCACAGCCTTTTTTCGACAGCCAGATGGAGTTAATTGTGTAGTTAGAAGCAGTAGCGTAGCCAACCGAAAAATTTGGGGAGACCAAAATGTTTGATTTTAGGCGAATAACACTATTTTGTTTGGGTTATATATAGTATATNCTGGCAAGTGCCTTACATTTGTAATTTTGGCCATGGTTACAGAAAAACTTATCATGCATATTTCCATTCTACCGGGCCCAGGTACGATGTACCTCTAGTACCCCCTCTATAGGTCCTGGCGCTGAAGCATCGTGGATACAGGGATGTAGGCGTGAGTACAAGCGCAGTAAGTGCCAATGTGACGTAACAAACTCATACTGTAAACTCTTCTGGAATTTGTACTGCCGACGCCGACTTTTTCCATTGTGTGATTTTATGGTACAGTAACGCTAGGCTATGGCAGCACGTAAGACAAAGCTAAATAACTTTCAATCAAGGAAAGAATTTTAGAAATGAAGTGATCGCGATAATACATGAAACCTTTAGGAATACAAGTGTGACGCGACCATCCCAGCTCCGCTCACACGACCAATTGAGCGCCGTCCAGTGGGTGGTCGTGTTATCGGAGTTCCACTGTACGTATGTACCCAAATGACATTTTCCAGATAGGTAAAATTTTCTTTAAAAATAATTTTCAGAAAAATCAGCTTTCCATACCAGATTCCCAACTAAAATAACACTACCCTAACCTTACCTACCACAATAGTCCAGTTTGATATCTCCTAAATTGATATGATAAAAATAATAAATTTACTCACTGCAATTCAGTATTTCATTTTTCTGTTCACAATCAAGGACAAATCAGTAAGACTATTAGTAAGAACAGGAGCATGCACTCACTTATCAATAACTGTTGTGAAACTCACTTACACTTATTACGTATGGTTTTACGTTAATTCATAAGACATAACGCTACTGAATTTTTTTTTTCTACTGAACTCATAAAATGGTACTCAACAAAATTCTTAACCACAGTAATATCCCAGTTAAATTCGCACCCGTTGAAGTTCGCATCCCAGTTAAGTTCGCACAAAATTATGAAAAAATCTGGATTCAACTTTTATCGCAATTTATTGGTATTTACAGCAAATCAAACGTGACAACTTGTCATAAAAATGTTAAACACGAAACATTATGATGCTAAAGTTCACGATTTGATATAATTGTTCAGCAATTTCGTTTGCTTTCAAAATTGTGAGTGAAGGTGGAACGAGCAGTTTGCTCAATGCATACTATCAATCCAAAGATATACCTCACCATTAGGCTTTGTAAGAAGTCTTCGGACAGACGCACTAACTTTTTTGTGTGTCTTCAGACATTAGAGCAGAAAGTTTGCGTATGACTTCCCGCTTCGCACAGATTTTTCTCACAGCAGCCTCACTTCGTACTGTCGTGCGATGTTTCGTTAACTTGGATCAGTTGGATGATTTGGCTGTCTCAACTTAAGTGTGATTCCAATCTCTGCGACTCACTTAAACGCTTGCCTTTGCCTATAGTGTTTGTGGATTGAATAGCCTTATAACACCATGATTTGTTATCCTAAGCTAAAATCTAATTACTTTCACCATTGTTGAGAGACATGACACCACTTAAACAAGTTCACAACTTCCTTCGGGGCTGTCTGCAGGACCAGTGTTCAAATGACGTGGATACCGCATGCGCATCCGAAACCAAAATAAGACAAGCGGATCGAATACATTCATTTTTAGACGTTGGAGTACTAATTTGTTAGTGAATGTCGTCCAGACCACACGCCAAAGAATCGACTACGTTTATGTCAACGAAGCAATTTCAATAGTGAACACAGAGCGCCAACTTATTAGTTCCATTTGGCGATGATATCTTTTACAGTGTATTGTGTATTGTTCACATATTATCCTTTTTTCCGACTTAGAGATTGGGGGCCCCTGGCTGTAGCCCAGTCTGCACCCCCCCTTAATCCGCCACTGGCAGTCTCTGCATGCATGACTTCCTGAAATTACACCATAATTGTGATGCAAACATGGGAGTACAGAAGGAACGAAAAAGTACATTTTTAACTGCATTTGAACAACGGGCAAAGGAGGCTCGCAGCTTGTTTGAAAAAGTCAGGACTGAATCTGGATCGTAAAATGTCACAGTCCACTCATCTCTCAATCAGTCGATCGGGAGGGAAAAAAGGGGCTCATCATTCTTCTACAAAAAAGCACGGGTGACGCAGCAAGCAACGTGCTGTTGATTGACTGATAATGCCGCAGTTGCTTTTTTGCAAAACGTCAGATCTGCTGTGATGGCTGTGAAGACATGTCGAGCTGCACCGTTGTTACTGTAGTTTTGCTTTCACGCTTCTTGCGAAACGAGCAGATTTGGACCAGGATGCATTATGTGGCACTGAAGCGAGTGAAGGGATACTCGACATAGCCCACTACAGACACACAGATTCTGAGTTTGTACTCAAGTCTGCGTTGCATTCGATTCTGCTTCTGAATATGCCGGCAATGGATGGAGTCAACTGTACAGCATTTTCCAATTTAGTGTTCAGCAATAAAATGACCAAATAAACATACAGTAGCACTCATTTGCTACTAGAAGCCTTGAAATTGGACAGGAAACAGTGAGCCTCTGCAATAAACTCTGCAGCAATGTCACAAACAACAGACAATTGAATGAATGGTGGTACTGGTCGTGTCTATTTTGCTGCCAGCAGAAAAAGCTCTTCTGGGACTATTGTGCTAGGCTATTTGAACCGTATTCTGCTTTGTCCACATATAATGCTGAGTTTCATGACACTAGCAGTAGAGGCTACGGTGAGCCTTGTTGAGTTGGAAGTGGGGAAGTGGCTATTTATTTGTGCTATGCAAGTGTTTGTCGGTGGAGTTCTCAGTATTGTTGCTTTGGTTTTGCTATTATAAATGATACTTTTGATGTCAGTGTTAAGAAGTTTCGAATACCAGACACAGGTTTAAATTTTGGGTTAGGGTTTACGATTAGGGTTTTTGGGTCACGGCACAAGGACGAGACGCCAATCTGATTGTATCGTCCTTGTCAAGATGTAACCAATCTAATACAGCCAATGAATAAATGATTGTTTCCCTTCACTGTGTAAATGGTGTTCTCTCTTCTTGCTTGCCTGTACCAAGTGGAAATGTTAGTGGGATGATTGTTGTTGGAGTATTACTTTAGCATTCTGTTACTAACAATATTTTTATGGGAATGATTAGGCATGTACTATATTTTTTATGTCTTAAGTATCAGTACAGGTTTTTCATTTGTGCATTGGTTATATTGCTATACAGCAGTGACTGGGTTTGATTTGCTTACAAATAGGACTTCCTCAAATCAACAACATAGCAAATTTTAAATACAAACAATGGATCTTAGTTCAGTATATGTCACTGAAGCTATCTTTCATGTACACATATCTTCAAAAAATGATTGCATTTAGTTTGTATTAAGGCAGTGCCTATAGGTCCGCAACAAGACATTCATTTTTGAGAACTTCTTTGTCCTCTGCTTGTAAGGTGACACTAACACACCACGACTGTGCAGTAGACTGCAATTCGCTTGTTAGAATAAACCCTAAACCTAAATCCCAAACCTTAAATCATAAATCTGATTACAGAAGTTTGTAAACTTTCGAAATAAGTAAAGAAAAATCGGTCCCATGAAGACTGCAACCATTAGTCACTACTACCAACACGAAATGTGTGATGGTGAGTGCCAAACCGAAAGCCATTTGCACAGTATACATAGACGTGTCTGCTCAACCACCATGGCGGTGCCACTAGGGTGACAAACTCAGCATTTTATTCAAACCGTGTCACTGCCAGTGGAGCTGTAACCACTTCCTTGTAATAACACACCAATGGACGGTGCTATTGCAAACTAATGGGAAGCAAGAATTAATGCTATCCTGTTGTAACTATGTCTGCTGAAAAAAAAAAAAAATATTTTAAAGTGATTATGAAGACTGCAAAAGAACAACAATTATTCAGCAAAGTCAATACTGTACAGTGTATTTGACATGCAGAATACACTGGCTTGTTATGCTTTTTAGATGTCCTTTCCCAGCAGTTAAGCTAGTTCCTTCAGACCAGGGATGTGCAACAGGTGGCCCGTGGACCACAACCCGACCCGCCAAGCCATTTAGTGTGGCCCTTGCCAACACTCTGATTTTTCCCCATCATTCATGAAAATCCTAATCCGACAGTTTATGTTCAAAAACTAAATTTTTCGTGTGGCCCAGCTAGATGTCTGAAGTTGGTTATATGGCCCACCAACAAAAAATGTTGCACACCCCTGCTTTAGACAGTCAATCATCCTGAGCAAAACAATCCATCATAATACTGTGTTTTTATAGCATTGGTGATGATCTATATTCAAGTGCTTCATAGTTTTGATTTTTTAATCAATGAAAGATAATTTTATGGAGAGTAAATCTAGAATTGTTGTGTCTCGTCCTAGCCTCAGTAATGAAGCCTTCCATGAGATATATGAAAGAAATGAAAAAACTCTACATGGGGTCTGTTCACAGTTTCAACGATGGATGAAAAGCCAAGCCTACTGTTCTGGTCATCGGTAAGCTGCTAAAAATTTTAAGAAATATTTACAAACAGAATCAATTTTGAGTTGCCTCCATAAAAATTTTTATTGCCTAGTTGCACAGTAGCTGTTTTATTAGTTTATGTAAGTTTAAGAGTAAACCTTATATTTACATGCCATTTGAGGCCTCTAAGAAGAAAAACAAAGGCCCTTGAAGTCTTTTAAAAAATAGCCTGAAGTGCCAAAGATCACTCATAAGACAAAAATTATGGCCATAAAAATTTTCTTGAGAATGTATGGTATGCAACAGAAAAAAATTAAACTTTTCTTGTATGGGTGATGTCAGTAGGAATTTAGACAATAAAAACATTTCTTTTAATATTTTACTAAATTTTAGACATGAAAAGTTCAGAAAGTTTGGCATTTTAGTTAAAATGGATGATGGCTGATTAACATGGTTGCAAGCCACTTTTATTGCCTATAAATTTAGAAAGGTTGCCCATCACTTTGGGAAACACTCATCACTTAAATCATAAACCACATTCAAAGGGTTGTGTGATTCTTGCTAAGTTCAGACACTGTCTGCCTATATCCTCATTAAGAACTATTTACTTCAGATTATATTCTCCAGTAAGTTACATGCTAGTACTTTAAAAACTAAATTATATTTACAAATTAGAAGTGACAAAATTGATGCACAAATTTAAATCCAACAATCTACCAGCATCAGTTGTTAATATTTTTGTTAAATTTGAACATTTTCATACTCATACTACTAGGCATGAAATACTGTTTAGTGCCTTATTCCCAGACATAGACTATAAATCAGACAAAAATCGATTGCTTATATGGAACTTAACACCTTCGGTGTACGAGTATATCGTACTTCGAAATCCCGCATAGAACTGCTATTTTTGTGCATTTTGCAACTCCATATCTTGTCAGTCGATTGTGCTAGAGAGCTGTTCAAGCCCAGAAAAGACTAGGCAAGTCTTCTAGTTTGCAATGAAAAATATATTTTCAAGTTTTGGGTTTCGTTTTTTTTATGGGTAAGGTCATAAATGGGCTAGGTTAAGGTCTTTTTGTCCAAGGTTATTGGGTCTCAGCCCCAACTCCAAGTGGAAAGTGTTTCGCTCAAGTTTTGCTGGAAACTAGGCCAAAATCCAAGTCCTTTGAGCCTTTGATCGACCTTCTAGGGCAGGGTTTCTTAACCTGGGGTGCTGAAATAAATTTCAGGTGGTGCTGGGAAAGGTCACATATGTGGTGGTAAAAGGTAAAAGGAATACATTTGTCTTTACCTTATCTTTATAGTGATCAGGTGTTAGCCAATGGTAGGGGGTGCTGGACTGCTTAGGCGTGACAAAAAGCTGAGGTAGAAAAAGGTTAAGAAATGCTGTTCTAGGGTATCTGGTTCAAAAGTTAGGGTAAAATAACCTATCTTTTTAGGTAAGTTTTACCCAAATTTAGTTTTTTTTGCCATAACTTTTGAACAAGAAACCTTGAAAAGTCAATCAAAGGCTCAAAAGACTCAGATTTTAGCCTAGTTTCCAGTAAAGACTTGAGCGAAACATTTCCCTTTTGCAGTTGGGGCCCAGAGCCCAACAACCTCAGCTAAAAAGACCTAAACCTTTAGATGTCACCCACAAAAAAACTGAAACCCAAAACATAATTTTGTTTCATTGCAAACTAGAAGACTTGCCAAGTCTTTTAAGGGTTAGAACAGCTTTCTAGCAAAACCGACTGGCAATTTATGGAGTTGCAAAGTAACATGAAAACATGGGATTTACAACTTTAGGTGTTAAAATATATGGAATAATTGGTCCAATTATAGAAGAACTTGAATTTAATACATTGAGCTTAAAGTGCAAAAATGTATTGCTAAGTGAATACTAGCCCATTTCTGAAATTCTTATCAGTTTCTAACACCTAAAAACACCAGGTCTTTATTTTGCTAAACTTTTGACTATTAATGTAACCATGCACATCTGAAGTTGTTTATAGCCTTGTTTTGTTTTTTGACCTTAAGCGTTCCTTTTATTCTTGATATATATACAGTATGATCTAAATTAGTTTTTTAAGGTGATTTGGGGACCTAATTTGGGTCCCTGGAATTTAAAATCGGGTGACTAGAATTGGAGAAAATTAACATCAGGTCCCTAGAATCAGAGAAAATCGCGTCCCTAGAATAAGAGAAATTGGGTCCCTACAGGTCCATACTGGGTACCTAACATTTTCCTTAAAAAAAAAACCTGCTCTAAATGCTTCCTACTACCACTGACTTATAATATGTTTTTCTTATTCATTTAGAAGAGCACCTGCCAAGTAAACTGTAGAGTTATAACAGGTGTCTTGGAATAATCAATAAAATATTTCATCAAGATTACCTCGCCGTGAAGAATTTGCAGTGCGTCAGTAAAGCCATATCACTTTTTAACTACTTCACATGTTATGTTTAAATATATATATATATATAAGTACTTTTCATGATATATCATGGTTATATTTTATGTGCTGCCTGAGCGTTAAATGCTGTGCTTATGTTATAGCTATGGTGCCCTGCTGTGCCTAGTTGGGTAAATTACCTAACTTTGTGAATGGTGCTTTGATTTTACGTAGTTTTAACTTAAAACCTATTCATAAGTGTGTTGTGTTCTTAAGGCATATATATAATTTGTTTGTTTTGCATGTTTATTTTTTGCTTTTTATTATGAGTTTCCTTACACTAAGCTGAACTGAAGATAACTAGCTTGTATGCGAATTTTGGTATTTGATGAAAGAAACCTGTGGTATGCATTGTAATTTTACATTCTCAACATTGGCATGATTTTTTTGGCCAGAAATTACCCTTGTTGTCATGTTGAATAAATCATGGCATCATTGTTGCTTGTACTGCTATTGATCTATATCAGGGAGCTATACAAATTTTGAAAAACAGTTTAATAAATGTTTTATTGAAAATTTATTAAAATTGTTGAAATTAAAACAATAATAAATGGAGAATGTATTTTTCTCACTGAACACAATAAGTGAATAATCATGTTAGAAACACATGTCTGTAACATGAAACAAAACCAGAAAAGAAATTATAAATCCCATTTATCATTGACTCTGACAAACGGGTAATATTGCCAGCTGCATTATGATGTGCAGTCAGTAAGACACCACGAGCCACATAAAACTGGGTTACATTGTGGTCTTGAGGCCACAGACGTTTTCTCTGCATTTACATATTCACTATGCAAATATTTTACAAGTCATGCCTTTTCTTTGTATCAAATTGCAGATTTTGGGCATTTGTCATTGGATTCTTTCCTGTTCTTTCATGGCTACCCAAATATAAGAAAAAATATGTTGCTGGAGATTTGATAGCTGGTTGGACTGTAGGCATTATCAGAATACCACAAGGTAATGCAATTGTTCTGTTGTTGTGTAGCATTAGCCACCAGATTTAAAATCAAGCAGACAAGTTTGCTCGTCTGGCGATTATTTTTATTATTTAGCCAATGTTTTGCCCACCTATTCATGTAGGCTTCCTCAGGGCACTGTTTTTAAAAGAACGTCAACTACTAATAAAAATAATCGCCAGAAGAACGAACTTACCTGCTTGATCCAACACATTGTTTGCATCATCCTGCACATCTGAAAAATCAAGCAATCTTGTCACTCTGGTGACATTTCTGCATCAGACTATTTAGTTCTATATTTTTTTCGTAGTTCTATAGATTTGAATTTGATAACCATAAGTGATCCAGGTTTTGTACATTTATTGCAGGTATGGCTTATGGTTTACTGGCAGGGGTCCATCCTGTCTATGGATTATACAGCTGTTTCTTTCCTGTGCTTTTATGGTTTGTGTTTTCAACATCAAAACATACATCAGTAGGTAAATTGCAGCTATTTATTGTTACCATTTGCATATTTTTTGTTCATATGTGATTTGGAGGCAGTTATCTGCCAATATTTGTGTAGCATGTTTTTGTGTTCACTGCTGTTGTGTATGAAGCATCTCGAATAGCACCAGTGTTAAACGGACAACTTTAAAGGCATCAAGATCACTGCGATAACTAAGGCTCAGTTTTTTGAGCTGGCTAAGTTAAATCAACCTAAGATTGCTATGACCTTTAATCCTTCCAGATGCAAACATAGTCGAGTATTGCTAGGAGTGCATGAATGCATATTTATCTGTAAGCGGTCACTGCGAAACGCGTTTTGATGAGCTTGGCGGTGGTTGAAATAGGATTGAGCACTACTAAGTTGTCATGGGCGGTTATATTGTGTACAGTGGTAGTAAAATTGACAACCCGGTAAGCCGATAAGTTTACTTGAGCTATATCACAAACACTTTTAAGTTCTGTGCTTCATTTTTAGCTTTTTTGTTTGTTTTTAACGAAAACTACAGGTGAAACAGAGTGTGTAGTTACGCACTTCCATTTATTCTCACTGAAATGAGCTTGTATTTGCAACATTGTGTGGATTTGTTCCTGCGATGCATCTTGGTGGTAATTACGCCATGTTGCCAATTTTAAATGGTTTGCTCTAGCACTCCATGAATGCTCTTAATATTTATGTTCAGACTGTTAAAGCTTTTACCTGTGCTCAGTGTTTCACTGAATGCCCAACAAGGTAAAATGCTTTGATTGTTGTTGCTATTGTTTTCCAGGTACTATGGCTGTGGTATGCTTAATGATAAGAAATCTTATTGACAAATATGTGCCTGACATAACTATCGCTCACAATGACACACACCTCTTGATAAATGGTCAAGACATCGATTTGACAAGTGTAAAAAAGCAATACATTATCCACGGTAAGCGGACTCTTGTGTTTGTGTGGCATAACGACTTGATTATTATCAACGTACTGCTTGCTTAATTTCAGTTTTCCCGATATATTGACTTTTCAGCGCGGTTTTTGCGATTACTCGCGAACCACTGAAACTAGGTCGACAAGTAAGGTTTTGTAAGAGAAGTTTTTTTAACAGCACATCTTTTGAGGTGTTTATGGCGTATTTGTGACGTCAGGTCGGTGATTTTAGCGTAGTCAAAAAAAGCATTGNTTTTGGTCAAAAGACCTGTGGAGTGAGAAACAAATACGTTACTTAAATTCGTTCGACATAAAAAATCGGCCATGACTCAAACTTTGAAAAAANACGGGGAAAAACAATTTAACATGTTGTTTGGGGGACCAGGGGAAAAAGTCTGTTTTTAGAGGTGATTTCCTCATTTTTCGCCTTCGTTGACCTATATCTCCAGTTCCAAACACCGGAAACATCTGAAAATCGCAGAACGTGCTGACATTCACGCCTTACAAAATCCTACCAAATTTCAAATTAGTGAGAAAAAAAAGTTACGGCAATTTAAAATCTGAAATACTGACAAAAAGTTTACAAAAAAATGCACCAAAATTGTTGGCTCTTTTTTGTAGGATTTTTCTTGTTCTTTGGAACGGTACACTCCAAACACCTTTATTGGCAAAGGCTTTGGTCTGAATACCGAAGAATCGTATTTTTTTCAAATTTCGAAGAAATCCGTTTTTTCGCCCAAAAAGTTTCACCCCAAAACAATGATCAGTGGCGTTTTTTGATATTTGTGGTTAGTTGTGGTCCTTGCGAGGTGTCCAAGCCGAAAAAACGCTTCGAAAATGCTAACACGTAAGCGTGAAACCGATATATTGAAGATGACCGAAAATTGCCAAAAATCGCATACGAAACAGCAAAATCTTGCAGTTTTCTCAAGAATTTCAAATGCAAACGTATCTTCTTGGAGCTTATCGGAAAGATCGCTCGAAGCTCTTCCTTGCATTGTCCTACTTGTCGACATAGCTTCGGTGGTTCGCGAGTTGTTGAAAAAGACCGCGCCGAAAAGCCGATATATCGGCTTTTGTGCTCTTGGCGTTGGTGCTGTAATGTACTGACAAAAATACAGTTCCATCCCTATGTTATTTCATTCTCGGTTAAATACTAACTGTTTACTTGTATTTCGCGTTGCCACTTACAGCTTTGAGAAGGTTGAAGTGACTTGCAGCATAGCAATATTTTTGGCCGTGGGTTGCATTTCCACTTTCTGAAAATTAAAGAAAAACGTTTAAGTACCGGCTAAAGAAGAAATGGCAACAGGTTAAATAGCTGCCAATTACGATTGCTAGTTTTACTACTCCGAAAAAATGAAATATGTAGGTCGGGTCTAAAACGCCGAAATAACTTCAGGCATCTTAGACCAGGCCTCAACATTTTTTAGAAAAAATTCCTGATACGCCGTAGCTGCGTCCATCACTCAGAAATCGAGGTGTGTTCATGGATTAAACCGTGCTAGGATTTCATAACAAGGGTAACTTTTGCGTACTTCGCTTTCATCGAAAGCAATTAGGCAACTATTTTGTAAAGATGTTCCAACACCCTATCTATATTTTTTACGCCATTTGTTGTTGTTGCTTTATCTTCTGTACTCCAGTCCGCTCATGCTAAGGAGAGGTGCTAGTTTTGTTAAAATGATTTGTTTTCAGACGAATATGGCAATCCATCGCTGAACAGTTCAAGCTACCTGGACGATCTACTGGATGAACGAGAAGACAAGAAGATACAGATCGCTTGTTCGATCACGTTGTTAGTGGGCATTATCCAAGTACGTTGAATATTGTGCGCAAACCAGCGCTAGAAATATCTTGTGTCCTTGGCAAGACGGGAGTGGATTCGAATGCTCGTGGTTAGGTGCACGCGTCGCTGCCTGCGCTGCGTATGTGAGCTTCCAAGATGTGTCGTGGACAGGGGCGTAACGAGGTTAGATGGCGCCTGGGGCAAGAAGCAAGTTTTGCGTCCCCGTGTTCCAACCTGAAGTCTTTCGGAAGCAAATGTACTGTATTGAAGAAAAGTACATGTGACATTGTTGGGACTTTTCATGCTCCCCGCAGTCATCTGGCGCCCCCGTAATGATTCGGTGTCACCCCTTGTTGCGCCCTTGGTCGTGGATCAGAAGACAAATCAATGTAATACTGTAATTTCAAGCTGAATGAGTACGGTTAATGATGAAAATCCTGGCTATACAGTCTGGAAGACTTGTTTTCATTCAAAAAACGCAACGGCGACCACTGAAAAATGCTGTTAATGTGGTACTTGTCTCTCAGCTGTTCAAAACTACATTTTGCGCGTTGTACTACTGTTGTTTTACGGCACAAGGTTAATTATCCGGTTCCGCTTGTGTACGTCATAATTTTTGACATTCTTGTTTATTAGGTGTTAATGGCCGTTCTAAGACTGGGATTTCTCACCACGTTGTTGTCCGACCCAGTGATTCAAGGTTTCACAACCGGTTCAGCTTTCCACGTTGCGACCTCGCAAGTCGAGTACATGTTCGGTCTTGGGAAGCACGTTGACAAGTACTCTGGGCCTCTGTCGATTTTCAAAGTACGTAGCCCGTTGCGAATTAGTGCCTCACAAAAAGTTCGTTCGACACCAGCTATGCCCAATCACAATGCCTTACTGAGCCAAAGCTTATGCCACTATCGTAATGAGGGCCGCACATTGCATGGCTTATTTAGTTCTCAGCCAAACTAAAATTTGGCTAAAATACTGAATGCGTTTTAATCCCAACTGCAGTGATGACGGCTGTTTTTCACCTTCAATCAACCTATAAGTGTGGTGTCATAGGCAAAACGTTAGTACCAATGAAACAGCATGGGCGAAACTCAGTTCAGTGCCAGTGGAACAACAGGGGTGGAAATCGGTTTTGCACCGAGGTCTCATTGGGCAAGTGGAAATTTGCCTGTACGCAGTACAGATGTCATAAACTGTCACTGAAGACCATTGCATGAATAAGTCAAAGTTAAGATTATCAAAATAAGGACAGGTTGTCATTATCTTGTACACACACAATAACAAAAACCTTAACTAGGCCGCTGGTTCGGCATAGCTAAACCAAGGTCCTAAAGCTAGGTCCATTTTCGAAACAAGTTGTTTTTCGTTTTTTTTCTCACGATTGTATTTATTATACATTCAATTCTGCATTAACGGTAACATGTTATGGTCGAATTGACGCTCACCAGTTCTTCCTCATGTCTACACTCCACACTACCCATTGATCATTTTTAACGTCCCCTGTTGCAGAGGATTTTTCAAAATACTGCAGTGTTTTAGACCAACTGCTGACCCTGTTGATTGCTTTCAGAACTTTTGTTAGCTGTTTTAAATGAGCCATTTTATCTCAGTGAAGTGCTTGAAGCTTAGGCGCAACAATTTAGTTTGAAGTCGAACGTAGGTGCGAATCGGTGCTTGACCCGCATCTGCAATTTCATGCTGCGTGACTGAAACGTAGAGTGAAAAATACAAAATTATAAATAGAGGAAGGAAAGCTCGTGCGTATAAGGAAGCAGCTCGAACGTGATTTTTCAAGTACTTTCCACTATTGCTTAACACGAGTTTTGTGTGGCTGTGTGCCGATGTGTTAAAATTTGGTGAGGACTAAGGCAATCTGTTGACTGTCAGTTTGGGCGGTGTGATGTGCATTTGTCTTCAGTTTTCACGGTTGTTTTCGAATTGCTCTTTTCATCACCAAACGAAAACTTTTAATCAGTTTTTAACAGAAGTTCATTAATAACTTGCTGAATGTACAGTGTCTTGCTTTCTTTGTGTGCGTCAGCTCGAAAATTTATGGTTTAAAAATTTTAAGACAACAGCTTTAGCGTTACTTTTTCGAAATTTCCCGAATCATATTGACATGCAATGCTATTCAATTCTGTTCGCGCCTTAAATCGACACTGAACATAAGAAAGTGGTGCTAAAGTCTACGCCTGTCAAGAATGTTTTGTAAATGTTGTTGTGACAAATGCATCTCTCAACAACGCTGCTGATATGTGCTTAAAGCATACGAGTGCAAAGTTGAGCAGATTTGTCTTATGGAACATTTTCCACCCAACAATTTTTTTTAGCAGATTTGTCTTATGGAACATTTTCCACCCAACAATTTTAACCCTACATTTGCTTTTTTCACTGTGCTTGCGGAATATACTTTTTGTCGTCCATGCTTCGAAACACTCTTTTGGTCGAGTTTTCTTTTAGTTCATGATATCTCATCATGCACACAAACAAACGTGTAATGTATTGACTTTGCTTTATAGCTGGAAGGATTGGTCAGTTTCCGGTAGTGAGTTGAAATGCTAGCGCTAGGTGCGTTTGTTCATGACTAAATGTCATTATGCCATAAATCTTACCACCGTTTCACACTTCATATACATAAAAGACAGTCGCGTCATACGTCTTGTTTATTGAACAATTTTGTCTCAACCTTGAAGCGTTCAGAAAAAAGAAGCGAATTTAGGTATCCTCCTGTGTGGATTGATGACGTGCCGCCAAAACTCGTTACAACTTTGTTCGTTTTCCAAAACGAACATTCGCAACATTTCGTGAAAAGGTAATGGGTTACTTTATCTGGTGGTTCACTGTTCTTTGGCATTTTTAGACGTTGGGTGACATTTTCAGTCACCTCGGCCAGTCCAACGTACCTGACGTGGTGATCAGCGTCATATCTGTGCCTGCGCTGCTGGGAGTGAAGTACATCAATGAACGGTACAAACGCAAGCTACACAACATACCAATCCCCATCGAACTGATCCTTGTAATTTTAGCGACGACTGTATCACATTTCTGCCATTTAAGTGATCCTCCGTACAACGTTAACACTGTGAAGCACATTCCTACTGGGTAAGTTATGTTTAGATGTCCTGGGTTTTATCGTACCTTTGTTAAGATTTTGAAAATTAGCTGTTTTGTGAGCAGTGGAAGTGACAACTGTTCTTTGCGCGTTTTGACTCATCTCTCATAACTGTCTCTGTGCGTCAAGGAATACTTGCATGGCCAGTATTCGTACCATTTCTTTAGTGTAGACAGTTACAGCGGTGCTGGCAGGTGAAATAGTGGACAGCCACATCGATGGGGCAAACGAACTGCTCTCTACCTCACAGGTTTCCAAACCTAGATCGCTTCCTGTATGATCCATGTACACTTGGCGGTGGGGTGGACCTTAATCGGAGCCGTTGGGGTTGCTTCCGCTTTTCAGATAACAGCGACGTTTTTGGAAGTAACGGTGATGAGAAGTTTGCCTTCAGCCTGGTGTGTAGGATTCGAAACACTTTCTCAGCGGGTCATGTTGCGGGATACGGCCGAGATCGAGAATAAAATGTGTCGTCGCAAGTGCCGTGTGTGATGGTGTCATAATAAGGAAGCTTTCTTAAAAGACGAGTTCTTACAACACCATGACATAGGGAAATACCGGCTTGCAAACAGAACATCACGCGACAGGAACAACCAGCATGACATACGTGCGTGACAAGCCCATCACCGATGTACAGAAGTTCAAACTTGGGTTTAAACGGAAACAATGTGATCTTATGTTTACAAGCGAGGTATTCACTGGTGGGTGCTTATGCCTTTTTCCAGCTTCGGTAAATGTAGCTTATTTAGAGCGTCGCTGGAAAAATGGTCTAAATGTCATGAATCCAACCACTATTTGACGTTTTTGGGCTTAAGTGTCGTTTGAAGTATGAGAAACATAGTACGTCAATGCGACATTAAAGTCAGATGATAAACGAATGTTATGTGGTTTCCTTTTTCGTGACTTTTTAAAATGAGCAAAAATCACCGGAGGTTTTTTGAAGACCGCTTGCGGCTTTGGGAGCCATGGTTGAGAACTCCACTTGAAGTGGCACTTGTGTACGGTTCATACGCAACTTCGCCACTAACGCACTGAAGTAAAAGAATAACCAAAAACTTTTCGATGAAGAATTACTGAAAATTCATCCTGTTCTGCACAGTTGTAGTGCGTGCAGATGNACCGTGGTGAATTTTGACAGCCTAAATCTACGCTCGACACATATATATCGCTTGATTGGATCAATTTGTTATCAGGTGCGGATAGGATGGGCCGTGGGAAAAAACTCGAATGCACTTATGTTAAATATTTGCAGAAAATTTTCGTTATACCCGTCTGCTCGTGATAAATTCGCCTCCAGGTGTTGCCACAGCAAACTGACCTGGCCACGCCTCCGCACCTTCCTATGTTGCAGTGAAAGTTACTTGTGTAAGCGCGCGTTTATACAATATGTACATATTTCTTCAGTTTTCCGACCTTCACTCCACCTGCCTACACCGGTCTGTGGGGCGAGATGGTATCCGATTGTTTAATAATGGCATTTATCAGCGTGGCCATATCTCTTTCGCTGACCAAGATTTATTCAGATAAGCACGGCTACGAGGTCGACGCCAATCAAGTAAGCGAGTTAAGTGAATTCTTAGGCAATTTTTGTCGGTGCTTGCAGCTCATGCAACCGCCAGTTGGCAGCGAAAAGTTCGAAAATACTTGTTTAACCGAAAGTTGTGCGAAAAACGCAACTTATATGATGGACAGGAGATATATTTCTTCATGACAAATAACAGCTCTAGGTTTTCTGTAGGCTTTCGAGGAATCAGGTGACTGGGCTCTGCTTTCATCTTTTTGCGATGATTCAACCTTGCACATATCTCTGTATTCAAGTAACTTCACTCCACGGGTGAAACAAGCAAGAAATCAATCGCAAATTTTCAACAGGAAATCGATTTCACGTAACACTACGCATCTTCAGTCCTTACATCTTATTTCAAATAGCATCATTTGAGGCTGCGAGCCTGGTCTAGACATTAAGGGGCACTGCACTGCCCGCGGTGGCTGTGGGCCTGGTCTAGACTCTCAGTAATTTAAAGCTAACGTGCTGTTGCTCGCCTGGGTTCGTGTGGTGCTTTTTCGAAAAAAGGTTGTGCAAATCACATTTGTGCATCATGAAAACTCGCACGATGTAATGCACCATCAAAGCTAATGCATTATATATTGAAGTTTAAAAAGCAGCTTTGGTATTAAGAGCTAATTTTTACTTACTGATTGTTGTTAATTTCATTGAATATCCAACAGAATTGGAAGGAGATTACTGAGTGGTTCTAATCACACTGTGTTTTAACCAATCCTATTTCTATACTAACTTACAATTTTTGTCAGCGTGAAACTGCNTTAAAATGATGGAATTTTACCATAACATAGTTTTTCATTTGTCTTAGTTCTTTTCGGCTGCAATGATTCAATACTCGAATACCAACCAACCTTCTTTCATTTTAAATTTTTTCACCCTCTTGAGAGTTGAGAGTGGTTTCATGTAACCTGCATGTACTGTGCTAATGAGAAAATAACCGTTAATTTCATTCTTATTATTATTACATTCAACGGTGCATGTGCTGATCACAAATGAACTGACCAACTTGTCGCAAAACCACAGGTCATCATGCGCTGAAGCGACTAGTCACCATGAATGGTGTTTTTTTCGCTGAACGAGTTTGTTTGCGCGGCGCGACCAATGGTAATGATTACCATCCCCTCTGCCCTAATTTCGCCATAGTTGGGAGTGCTTGTCAAGCGGCGCTATCCGCGCGTACTTCAGCAAACCAAAACCGCCGCGTTTTGCCACAAATGCGCACAGGTCTTTGCCGCTGATATTCACCGTGTATTTTTGGGTGTTGGAGGCTTCTTTGCTGCTGGTTTTGATTGTTTGCCGCCCATTTGATTTGAACGTGAGTGGAAATGCTGATGTTTCAGGAAATCTTGGCTCTTGGAATCTGCAACACCCTGCCTGCTTTCCTCAGTTCCTTCGCAGTTGCCGCCTCCCTGTCGCGAACCGCCATACAAGAGTCCACCGGTAATGCCGGCGAATAGCAGTTTTACTTTTAGTTGGAAACGCATGTGTTCGCATTCTGACACGTTACTGTGCGCATAATTCATCAGTTGTCGTTGTTCCTTCGACTGTGTCGTTTTGTTAAATGCGACGTACAACCTCATTTCGTTACCGAGTGCCGTGTACAGACTGCAGATGCAGGCTATTTCCTTCAATCTTTTTCCCCACCCCAAGTTCTGGCGGCTGTTGTAACAGTAGCTCAGTAACTATTTCATGTTAGCAGTGATGCGTGTTATGCTCCTTTGGTATGCTGTTTGCACAATAGTGTTGATCGTGCGAGTCTTAACCTTGGTCCAGTTTTAGGTAACAGCAGAACTACGGCAGTATGACACGTCATGCCTGCTGCAGCAGCGACGTGGACGAGTCTGACTCGCGCGATGTGACGATTGTGAAAAGCTTGAGGGTTCTAATGGTGGTAAAATGGAAGCAAATAAGCCAATCGTGGCCCCATTCCCAATGCTCAAACCACTGCGGTGGATGCTAACTCTTGGTTTTGTCTTTTGATGTCCATACCTCCCGTGAAAGTGGTCATATTCAGGTTTGCACAGGTCAATATGCAAATCAGGCATTGCTGTTTTACAAAACGGACATTGCTGTTTTACAAAACGGACATTGCTGTTTTACAAAACGGACATTGCTGTTTTACAAAACGGACGCTGCTGTTTTGCAAAACGGATATTGCGGTCTAGGTCCGACGCTGACGTGTCGATTTCTAGGGTAGGGCGGCGCTGCTATTTGGGCATCGCTGTATGGACTGCATCACTTTCTTCTATTTTCAGGACAAAAGCTTCAACGTGTTTATAATGCGCGGTATAACTTGCCTGTAAATGATAGTCAATGCTTAGAAGTCACTTGCTGCTTAAAAGAAGCATCAGCGTCTCGTTGTAAATATCTCCCGTGTGTTTTTAAGCCGCATCTTGCTCAGTCGAACATGTTGGTGGCAGGGGGAAAAACACAGCTCGTGAGTGTGTTGTCGTCAGTACTTATGTTCATCGTACTACTGTGGCTGGCCCCCCTATTTGAGCCTGTCCCGAAGTCGGTTCTCGCTTGCATCATCATCGTCGCGCTGAAAAGTCTCTTCCAACAGTTTGAGAAGCTGAAGGGATTGTTCCACGTCAGCATCATCGACTTTGTAAGTATCGTCAGAGACTTTGCGTGAAAGCAGAACATCACTGCCTTTCGTCGAATAGGGATCCTAACGTCAGTGCAGCAGCGCTCGATGTTTGCTTTCATGTTTACCGATTTTTAAGGCACCGCATCCCAAGCAAGCTATACACTGTGCGTTATTTGCTTTGCGGCGCGTTCTCGGAAAGTTTCTGAGCTTGTTTTTCGAGAAAGTTCTAATTGAACGTTTAGTGCGCTGAAAAGCCGGCTCTGAAGCTGCACCTAATTTTTTTGTGAGTTTGTCTGCGACAAACCAGAGCACAGCGCTGTCGTACACTACTCTTTCTTGTTCGCATAGATTCTGTTTATATAAGATTTCAGAACTGAATACGCGTAGAGGTTCGTGAAAGCGATTTCCTATGTTTAAAAAATTTGCTAATTGATTCGACTACGTCACCTTTGTGGAGACTAATTGCTTGGAGCTAGATTTATGGAAAACCGATGCATCGCAGATTGTAGCAGAGCCCAGTCGGCTGATTCGTCGAAAACTTGCAGCTAACATAGATCGCTTAATTGTGAGAAACCCAGGATTTCTAATTTGGTTTTGAAATAACAACCCTGATCTAGATGACATACGAAAACACTGCAAACCAAAAACGAAAAAATCTAAGCATATCACAGATATGACGCATGCGCTATTCCAATACACATGGGCAACTGAAGAAAAGACTAAATGATAACTTTCTGAAAAAGCTCCTAGATGTTTTTTTGGTTTAGGCCTTCCCTGCATTTTTCGTTTAAGCGCCATTTTGGAGCAAATCGTCGACCACGCTACAGCGCTGCCGCTTTCGATGTCAATGCAATCGCAGATGAAGATAAAATGCAACGGCCCCAGATTCCTTTATCACTTGGAAATGTGTCTATGATTTTCAGTGCATTTGGATCGCGACGTGCTTTGGAGTAATCCTGCTCGGCGTCGACCTCGGCCTTGCTGTCGGCATCGCCGTGGCAATCGCAGCACTGATATTCCGCATCCAGCACCCCAAGCACGCCGTGCTGGGACGCATCATGCACACGGAGCTGTACGCCGACCACACCAAATATAGAGATGCTGAGGAGATAGCGGGGATAAAGATCTTCCACTATGCTGATTCCGTATCCTTCACGAACAAAGACGCCTTCAGGACTTCCTTGTACAGCGCAGTCGGGTATATGACCGGACATGGCTTTTTGTGGCCGCGATTTTATTTTGAACCCGTTAGTCATAACGTTTATCTAACAACAAGTTTGTGAAGCATGTCACTCGCTTGTTGTTTACGTGGCACATGTTGCAAAGAAGCCTTTTTGTTATGTGAACATCGTTTCGAACTGCGTTCCACAGATAAGGCTTACAAATTCTTGCCGTGGAACTATTGCCAGCTTGCATAGTTCGTACGAAATGCACCTTACGTCATGGTCGTTCACGATGACCTCTGTTATGACCACCTCCTGGCCAACAAACAACGTAGCTGCTACTCTAGTTGACTTGTGCTTTTCAGAAACCGCCCGACACGTTCCGTTCTAGTTTTTTCGTTTCCAACGAGATCGCCACGCCCTCGTTTCAAAGCACGTAAACGACGGTGTTGCAGTATGGGAACAAGTTTGCCATCCGTTGAATTGATATTTGCCTGTCAACGAGTTCTTTGGAACTTTCTGACCAAGCGTTCGCTTTTGCCGGTTGTCATGCGAACTGTCACCGCGATGCAGCCATTGCATCGGATAATTTTATATTTCTATCAAGTAGTTACGTTTAGACTAAAGTTGGTATTGCTGACTCATGCTAATATAGGCGCAATAGTGGTTTAAGACCTGATCATAGCTTGTTTGTTTTTATCAAAGGTGCAACCCTACTATTGCCCTGAACAAAGAAATGAAAAGGCGGCGAAAGAGGAGTTCAGCTGGGCTCGAGAGCGAAAGAGTGAGCAGTTCCAGTTTATCACATTGCAAGTTGGCATTAACCACGTTTCGTTGTGCGAGTTTATCTGCAACACACCAGAGTATAGCGCTGCCGTACGCTTCGCAGTGGTTTTCACCTATAGATTACGAACGGATGTGTTGCACGAAACTGTTTTTCAAATTTCCTCAAAGCTTGGGAATGGCAGGATTAAGTGCGCAGTATAGTTCATTGTTCGACGTTCTGTTCATGACCTTCACAAAATTGTAATAATTGTCGTTTCTTTGCGGTTAACGACCAGATACAACCAATGTCGGACTTGAAATGACACTGCATTTGAATATAAAAGTATCCAACCCTTTGTGGATTTAAGTTGCAATCATCTTAAAAACGTATTTCTCTGTTTTTCTCCTAACCTTTCTTAGCGCTGAAGATACACCAACGGTTTTCAACCACTTCTACTGCTCTTGAATAGGCGTTACTGTTGATTGTGACGCCATTTCCCTTTACGAAGAGACTGCGTTCTTAATTCTTAACGAAATAGGGTCTTTATTTTTTCGCAGAGGTTACTCAGCTCACCTGACTACGCGACGTCAAGATTGGCTGATGAGGTGAGCATGTGTGAATGCC
>JGI24158J21664_10002873_pt1 | contig 21259 bp, 24 predicted proteins | sample Ectturendosymbi3_FD_21664 | JGI IMG/M metagenome (IMG submission 21664)
AAACTGCACAGCCTTTTAAACATGTAGAGACTTGACGAGATATCGCGCTAGCAACTGGTGCGGTAGCGTGGGGGGAAATGTGCACCGAGCACGTGTTTGGTTCAACTGGTCAAGCGCATTGGTTGATACGCCGTAACAAGTTTTTTTTCAGCCATGCATATAAAGATACGCTTTCCTCCCAACTCTGTGCGTGAACGCAGAGACAAGTAAGCGTGGTTTTGGCGCCAAAACCATTATGAACCCGCTTCCAAATCCGGGACAGGCCCGCGTCTTACCTTGGTCAGGACGTCGCTGTGGCGTGGCCGGTTGATGGCCAGAATGTGAAGCAAATTCTGTTTCAGGTCGTTCTTCTCGCACAGCTTGCTCGCGTCGCGCTGCTTTCGCAACAGGGAAAGCACCACCTGGTACTTGCGTGCACGCATGGCCGACTGCGGCAAACAACAAAAGGTCACTGACCCCGCGTTAGAAATCGACCAAATTCTGCGACATAAGACAGCCATTGTTTTACTTGATGTTGTGAGAGGAGACAAATCCAGGCACCCCCATTTCACCGGAGCAGGACTAGATCAAAACTGGATTACTGCTGCACCAAGTTACTTTATCTACACCTGTAACGCAGTGCAGGCACAAGGTGATAAACGAAGTTAACCCAATGTGAATTGCAGTACACGAGTGCATGGGGGTAACGTAGACCATGGGGGTGGGGTGGTGAAGACAAGCTAAAGTATATTGATCCATTTCAGCAATACAACTATGATGCTGCCAAGCACAAGCTGATACGTCATGAATGGCTACGTCAGCTCGAGAGTTGATCCGGATGAACAATCGAGCTGCGTTCGAGGAGGAACGTCACCCCCCACTTTCTTTAAAGGGGAACGGCGCTCATTTACTATCCACTGCATCACCAGGACAATAGCGTTTCAGCAGAGGCTCTCAACAGACAGACAGTCTCACGTGCTTGGTCTTGCCTGGGCTGCACTGACCCAGTCGCATTACAAAGACACAAACGACATTTCGTCGCCGACTTACTTCGACCGCTGCGGCGTATTTCACTCCGCATGCCTCGAGGCGGTCAAGCATGACGTACGTCACTCCCTGCCAACCTTTCTCGACAACGACCTGAAAAAAAGCAACGGAGGGTGCATTTTCTTTTTTGAAGCGGTTCTGTTCCGATAACAGTTGAAATTGCACGTTCACATAAACGAATATATACCCGGACTCGGCGTCACCTCGGACACAAAGAGAAAAGACACGGCGTGTCGCATCTTGAACACATAGAAAAAACACACGGCGTGTCGCACCTTGAACACAGGCTCGCTTGTCGCTTTCGGAGCGGGAACGACGGACGACTTCAGCTTCCACTTGGTGGCGCCACTAGCAGGATTCGAGTCACGCGACAGGTCGGCCGGGCGGGGAATGGTGACGGCGCAGGTGTTGACGTTTGCCTCTTTCTGGATCAGCATCACGGCGCAGCTGCAACGTCAGACTCGCGTCATGCACAGTTTTCGTCAGCACCGGAAAGTGACAGTTTCATGAATGCGCGGAATTCGAATAAAAACCATGTAAAGCTATTCGCGGATGAATCTCGCGATTTCAAACGGAAACACTTGACGGTGTATAGATTTTTAAAAAGCTCAACCGGCAAACGTTCTGAATCAAAATAAAACAAATTTGTGGCCACCAGCTTGATAACTTCTCGCCAGTTGAGGCCTTTTTAGGTATATACCAGCTAAGGGTGGGGGAACATTTTCTAAGGAGTGCCACATTGAAAACTTTATTGCTGCCGGAGACCGCATACGTTTGTATACTTCACGTTGAATTAACGTTTCAAAATATGAATTATTGATAATATTATTATAACCTTGTATTGTTTCATTCCACATTGACACTGTAATACACATAGACATTGTGTTTTACAAAACAACCTGAATACTAATAAATCGATGAAATTACTCTCACATAGACTTGAAATATGTGCTATCTATGTACATGTGGCTGCCCCACGGGCCACACAAAATGCCCTCGGGGCCAGGTGACCGTAGTTTTCCCACCCCTGGGGTATACCGTTACGCTCGCAGCCATACTGGATATGAATAATGCAGTAGGTGCACAGTACAAGTTAGGAACGCGTATGGAGTTCAGTTTGCTGTAAAGTTTGAAACAAAACAGCGAATAACCCTAGCAACAACAAAGCGATGACATCACGCACCTATTGTGGCCTTCTTTCACGGCCAGACTCAGGGGGGTGTTGCCATCCGAGTCCTGTCGGTTGATGTTGGCCCCGCGCTGCACAAGGTGCATGCAGCAAATCATGGCGCCACGGCTGGCCGCCTCGTGCAGGGGAGTCCGGCCAAAAACGTCCGCGGTGTCCACTTCCTCGCCGGACATTCCGGCAGTGAGCAGGGCGGTCAGCTCGATGGGGTCACACACCTGGCCGCTGCCCTCCTCCCTAGATACGTGGACAAAAGACGAGGGAAGAGAGTCAGTCTCGTAGCATTTAAAAGAAGGTCAAACGAACACAACCCGGCCACTGTACAGCACAAACACACAGGTGTGTATTCACACAACACAAACACACGTGTGTGTTCACACAACACAAACGCACAGGTGTGGTTGAAAACCTGTGTTCCAATAGCGATTATCCTATAAATTTCTTTTATTCTTATGTTTTTAGATGATCGGCGGATACTGTTAATAACTGCTTATTGTCAAATAAACCACGTTGATTCGACAACATTCCCCTTCAATTAGTTGCTGATGATTCCTCGACTTAATCTCTTCCACAGCTACGGAGCAGCTCGCGAGAATTACCGGATAATCGCAACACGAAACAAGCACCATTGTCAACCACGTAAAATGCTTGCAACTCGTGCGCTGAGCGAGTTCGTGAACGGGCAAAGTGACGATCGCGGAACCAACTTTCATTTTTTCATGGTTTAACTTCAACTTTCAAATTTTAATTGAAGCAAGTTCAACCCAAACGAGACGGGAAATTTGCATGTTGCAGCAAAAAAGATCGAAATACTCAATCTTGGTAAAAAAAAGCTATCCGTTTGGTGTGAAGTCGGATGTTAAGTAGCCCTGGCGACAAATAAGATAAAAGTAGGCACAAAACTGTTCGTTGTGTCTTACACCGTCGGCAAGCGACAAATGGAAGGTAAAGCTTTGAGAGCAAATTGAGGAACTCATGAAACAAGTCTTACCTAACATTTTCCACTGTTTTGGATCATGATTTTCGGGGACAGCGAGAAGATTGAAAGTTGCTTACAACAGCAAATACTGGTAACGAAAGTTCTTTTTGTGAAAATCACTACAACGAAAAACTTTCCCAAAAGCATCTATGGAAAGTGATTCTTCAACAGCAATGAATTAGACATCACGATTCTGACTATAATACATCAACTTCGCTAAACTGCGTATTATTGCACATTTGGGTTCTTGAAAAAAAAAAAAAACATGAACATTTCAACATGCGCGTAGAGATTAAAAACAAGGTTGTTACGAAAATGAAGATGCCTCATTGAAAGCGCGAACAAGTGCAGGACGAACGAGGTACTTGCTCTGAGATTTTAGTGTAGGCGTAATGCAGCGGTATCCTCCCAACCCTGTCGACAGCGGTCAAGCTGGCCCCTTTCTCAATCAGGAGGTCGGTTATGTCGAACAGGGCCGACGTTGGACCGCTGGCGTTGACGGCCAGATGGAGGGGGCTGTGGCCCTCGAAGTCGGTCTCGCTCAAGGACGCTTGCTTCTCGAGCAATGCATTGACCAGATCTATTTCTGAAAGCAGAACAAAAGTTTAGATTCCTGTGAAAATAACCGAAACAAGCCAACTGCTTGCTCTGCTGATTTATTATTCGCCTGATTCGGCCGCAATCAGGTGGTCTGGGCCGGTGGCCACAAAATCGAGATACGGGCCCTGATTTGTGGCCGAAAATAGCCGCCTGCCTCACATCGTTTATACGACAACGAAGCGGGAGCATGCTTCAAGGCGCAAAGCGAACAACTGCTTTTTTTAAGCAGTGAAAGAATCCTCAAACAAATATAATAGTCGCAATCCAAATATCATTCGAGCCTATCTCAGCAACTATTTTGACGAGAAAAGCTTTGATGCTACTGCATTATCCGCCCGTCTCATTCACTTAACATTGAAACATTACTAGCAATGAGTACTACGGCGTAAGGTCATGTGCCAGTGCAAAGTCACTAACTAGTTTTGGATTTTTTGCAGCAAGCTTACAGCGTAACTTGTCAGTAAACCTATAAATCAATACGACGATTTTTCAAAGCCAACCAAATCTTTCGTATAGACCGCAAAAGACTTTCTTGAAACACTAGCTATCAACAATTTCGTAACCTTAAAGATAAACTGTTTATTTCATTAGCTCATCCTCTGCGTCGACCAACACACACAGCACTCTCACCTTCCTCCTTTTCGACAGCGTACATCAGAGCAGTTCGTCCATTTCGCGGGTCGGGGGGGACGAGTTTGATGTCCGATATTGTCCGCAAGAGGGCGCGTATGGCGGGGAGCAAACTGCTATCCCCCGAACTGCAAAGAGAGGCAGTGAAATGTCGAGCAAGAGCTTAGACAGCGTGAATACTATCGGGCAATGACAGAAACAAGTGACTAAAGCACAACTGCTGCACGAAGTGCTACTTACTTTTTCGTGTTTTAAAATTGCGCATGGAATTATTATCAATAAACCACACGAATGCTTGCATGCGCGTGACCCAAAGTAACTTGTGTGTGCGTGACCCGAAGTAACCGCAGCATGTTCCGAAGCAAATGAAGTGTGAAAGAAATAACACGGCCAACCAGAAAAGTCGGGGGCTGGTCTCTGGGTAAATCCACCCACAACGCTCCCACTCACCCGTGCTCTGCTACAGCCAGAATGAGGGGGGCCGCGGGGTAGGTGTGCTTCTTGTTGCCAGAGCAGAAGTTTGGTTGCGCCCCTGCGTCCAGGAGCATTTGCACCGCTCTGCAATTGCGACTCAGCAGCGCCGTTACCAATGGCGACCCTCCCTGGTAATCGAGAATGTCCAGCTTCGGTTTGTGACGTAACAAGCAAGCGAGTACCTTGCATTCCTGTAGAAAAAAAATATCGTCAGCGTTGTAGCAGGGTTGGCAGTATGACCTGAATTAAGTAATACAGCGTTGGTTTTTAAGACCTGCTGCTAATTTGGGGGCTAAACCCGAAAATATTTCGTGCTTTTTCAAAATCAGTTAATCGCGCAATTAATGTGTAAAGTCTTTGCAAGCCAACAATGAATCTGTTTTTGCGAGGTCACAACGAGAATGCAGCCTTCGCAACGAGGACACGCACGAGCGGACTCCTACAGTGAATGGGCAGCTGAACATAAATTTAAACCAAAACAGAAGCTTTGGCGAGGCACCAGGATTAGTGGCTTGTTTCATTCTGATTAAATTACTTAACTGTCAAGTTAGCTCGCAAAATGTTGAGAGACATTGACTTCGGAAAACACAACTTATTCGTTGATGCGTGCGCGAATGATTGACCAAAAACAAACATTAACAAATTCAGAGGCAATTTTGTCCGTCCTGACAAGTCGCCATAGCAACAAAGCATTGTCGCAGTGCACTTGCCACTGCTGGGGTTGATGTGGGGGGTACAACCAGTAGATGAATCGACAACTGCTGCAAAACTCGACTACACTCCGACAGTTGCACAATCAACAACTAGTTTCTTCTGCAGCGACGCACAATTACCGGAGGTTGGAACTTTATCAAAACAGCGCAATCTTTGTAGATGACAAGACATAAAAGACACAAATTGTGACTGGAGGTCCAGTTATACTTTCACCAGTCGTTGTTCGAAAAACAACTCTTACTGCTTTAGTCGCAATAGATCAGTGGTTCTCAAATGGGGGTACGCAAAGGTGCTCAAAGGGGTACACGAAGTTTTTTCATAACGAAATTTTAACGCAAAGTACAGCAATTATAGGTACAATTCTATCATTGTGCTCATGATTACAGTCAAGGGGTACTTGGTAGCCAAAATATTGCCCAATGGTTATATCACAGAAAGAAGTTTGAGAACCACTGCTTGATAATGCTACAAAACCTTACTTCTTTGTCCAACGAACTGGACTGATCGTTTTTCTTTTCTCACCACGCCCCCCACCTTATCAGCCACAGCCCTGCTGAGATAGTGTGCAGCAGTTTTTCCATCATCCACAGCGTTCCGGTAATTCTTCCGCGTCTTGGTGTTGATGGAACTCACGTCAGACTTAGCGGCAAGCACAAGAGCCTCCAGCAGAGGGCACGCGAGATCCTCCAGCTTTTTTTGCTGCAAAGAAGAGCGTCGCAAAAGTTCTGCATTGGTGCCGACCACGCAAAACGCCTGAAAACAATAAACTAACCAGTTTTTTGCTTTCCACTTCTGCAGCCTCGTTGTTCTCCCCGGAGGGTTGAGCGTGCTGCAAATACAAAGCAATCGGTCACTGGCCGTCGTTCTGCACTACGGCGTGCCGAACACGTCATCACTTACGTCAGCAATGGCCTTGGCAAGCAGCAACAGGGGAGTGAAGCCGTACTTGTTGCGTCTCGCGGCAGATTCCTGGACCATTTGCGCCGTCTGCAAAGCGTATGGGGGGAGGGGGTTAATGACAAACTTAGGACCGACCCATAAACAAGAAAAAATTTCGATTGTTTTTCGAAAAATAGACGCCATAGCATTTTTCGCGAACGTGAATGCTGCACAATCCCTGCTTTTAGGACCGAGCCAGAAACACGAATAGAACAAAATAAACCTCTCACCGTGTTGACGAGGCCGAGGACGACGTCGGCCATGTTACCCTGATCCCAGTTCTTGGCCAACATGTGCAGAATGTTGTCACCGGTGGCATTTGTGCTCCGAGGACAGTGGCTCTCTCGCCGAACGAACAATTCGACCAAAGCCACGTTCATCTGAAGTTTAAAAAGGTTGATATTACGTTGTGAGGGAGGTTGCTTGGTTACCGGCAACGACAGACACAGTTTTTCCATCAACAACAACAACAAAAACAGCGTCGGATTTTCACTTATTCCGACGTCTGCTTCGTATGACATCACATATTGTCTGTCACGCGAAGCAAAATAGAGGCCCGATCAGCCAGTTACTCCCCTGCAGTAACATAAATAGTTCCCCCCCTTTTTTTGATGAAGACTTTTCACAAGTACACTGCACGCTCTTCAACTTTTAGGCAAACATTCGCTTTGATACAACAAAATTAAAGCAACCAACACCCGCTTTGCGACACACTTACGTCTTCAACTGCAAAGAACAGAGGCAATCGCCTCCTGTAGTCGGCCAGGTTCAATTCAGCGTTGCGTTCCATCAGCATCTCAGCCAACGAGAGACTGACTCTTTGACACTCGGTGTCTACAGTTTTGCCCTTCCCCGACCTGACAGAGTTTGAAGCGAGGTGGTGGATCTGAAACAATCATCAACCAGCGGTTAAACTCTCACATCGCCCCAAATTCACTTCTAGCAGCTTGCTTGCTGCTCTTAATCCAGAAACAACGTTCCAACGGTTCCTCAACATGAAGTAGTGGGTGGTGCGACAAATAATTTCAAGTAAATTTAAAGCATAACTGCGAGTTCCAACACCACTACTGTTCTTCTTCTTCCTAAAATTGATTCACTTGAAGTTTGCTATTTTATTTTTAAACTTGTACAAAAAAGAATTACTGTAGTGAGGAACAAAGAGAGCAAATTTCCAGTACTTGCAAAAAGCAGGTTAGCTCTGCCAGACAGCCAGTAATCTCACTAGAATATACTCAGTAGATCAAAAAGAGTAGTTATTATCTCCATAAAACATCACCAAAAGTCCATTAACACAACACACAAAACCCATACAGCTGCCATTCCCAGCACGTCCTGTGCATTGACTTCAGGCTTGTACTCTTCCAAGATGTACGTGACCTTATCGACCAGTTGCCATGTCAACGCCTCCTCCCCCAGCAGACGGCACAGGAGGTTCCGACCTCTTTCGTCCCGAAAGTTCGCATCGGCGTTGTTGTCGGCCAGCAAGCGCGCCGTCTGGCGGTGGTTTTTCAGCAGGGCCACACCGATGGGGGGCATCTGGAACGTAGGGGGGTGAACGTCAGAACTTCTCATAAGAACTAAACAATGTTCTTTGAAGGGTTAAAAATCCGAAAATGAACTCTAAATTTATTTTTATAAAGCAAGAAGTTTATCCTGCTAGTCATTTCTATAATAATATCATTGCTTTTCGAGCAATCAGCCTACACTTTCTATTCAATTGATGGAAACATTCGAGTTTTGTTCCTGAAGGTTTTCGTTACGTGCATCTGTCTTCTACCGTAGGTCGACTGTGGCAGTCAACTGCACAGCATTAAAACTTATTGTGCTCCATCAGCGGCAAACTCTGTGTTGGTCTAAGTTCATTCGTTGATCAGTTGAAACGCGTTGCTAGTCACGCGAATTATAAGCGTCAGCCGCCTCGAGATATTCGCAGAAACTAAGCCACATGTTCAAGATTTTCGGAGGCTAGTGTTGGAGCCTCCGAAGCTACGCAAAGTTTGGGTCAGACGATAGACTGTACCCTGAAGCGCTTTCGACCGGTGGCAACTCCGGCATTCGGGCTCGACCCAAGGCTCCGGCTACGATTTATGTTGTAGAACGTGAGCTTGTTTGCTTTGTACCACTTCACTGAAGGTTGTTAACTCGGGCTCATTTCGTTTGGCCTTGTCAGTGTTCAAGTATTGTCGTTCCATGTCTGGCCTTTCGCATTCATGTTGCAGGTGACCTGAATCAAAAATTATCATTCGTAGCAAGCGTTCTTCCGCGCTTGACTTGGGCTCATTCGTTAGAGCCTCTGCAGTTATCCCCGGGTTATCCTCTGCAGTTAAGTATTTTTAAAAATGTGATTCACGTCGGATTGAATGTTTTTTGAAGCAATGGATTTGCACAGACCAGGGGTCGGAAACCACTTTGGATCAGGTAGCCATGAAACCTACATATTTTTGATTGTATTTCCGTGAGAGCCATATAGTATTTTTCAACACTGAATGCAACTAACTTACTTACCTAACGGCTGCATTTTTAAGCGAAATCAAAAATTTTAGACAATGATAAATGTCTGAATTTCTCTTTAATAACATGCTTCTTACTGTTAATGCGACTCAGGTGCTGCATGCTGTTGCTGATGGCTTTGTAGGAAAATTACAGAAATAGTTTCATCAGTAACAATCGTGTTAAGAAAATATCAAGCGAGCCAGATGCCGTCATCAAAAGAGCCACATCTGGGTCGCGAGCCATAGGTTCCCGACCCCTGGCATAGACTACTGACTTTGAATTCCAGTCTATGGACAGTTCCTATTCGAGAAAATTTCAAATGAACGATGAATTGTCCAGCAACTCGGGCTAATATGAATGAGCCTGGTACGCAGAGGACTAACTGGCGTCATCACTTCTCTGTGACGTGCGTTACGAAACAATGGGCGAATTCTTATTAAAACTTTGTTGCGCAAATGACTTCACAGAGCAATGGTAGCGCCAGCCAGAATGCGAATTAATGGAAATTTCAGTGACATAAGCCTCGAACGGTTGCATTTACATTCAGTTAGTGTAAATCGTGTGATGAGCCCGAGTGGCGCTGTTGACCAGGAGTCGCCCCTGTTCGAGACAGTTACATTTTCTGTTGCTAGGCTAACATTCTATTTCCTAAATAATCTGCTCGCACGAAGTGGGATGATTTTACTTGAAACATTGCTATCGAGTTCAGCATTTTGTTGCAATAACTCAGAGAGAACAACTACGTGCGCACTGCCACCGGCCAGTTCGCCATTACTGTGTACTTTTTATACACCGTTCAAAACTTTGCTGGCTCCCCCCCTGATACGTCAAGGGGGGGGTCCGAGTCCTAGGAAATATGCTAACTTTTGTTACCTATTGCCACTTCCGATGGTATGCTACTGTGACAGCATGTTAGACATGGGTGCGCTATTAATTTGTAGGTATACAACCTTCATTACATAACATAGGTAAACTCATATCTTACGTAAATTGCAACACACTGAGCACAGTTCATAAATATTCACTAAACTATTGCTTGCGTTTCCGTGATTGCCATAATTTTGAGGTATCTGTGAAAACAGCATGAATTGTATTGGAACGTTCTGCTAATTCAATTCAGTGGATTTGGAAAAACGACCTTCCCCACATAACGTTCATTTTCTGTGTGTTACCAATGAGCAAACGGAATGCCAGGCATCTAGTGATTAGTGCTACCTTGCACTCGACCCTGACCATTTACTCTTTTCAAGAAAAATTCTTTAATGATAACTTCCAAGTTAAAGCGCCGCGAACTGCGTCTTCCGATCTGAGTTCATAATCACGCCATATCAGGCCACAGCATACGTTTGCAACGTCACAATTGAAATATTATGACCTTGAGTGACCTGATATCGGACAACCAGTAGCTAACCTAATAAGCTATGCCGTAACAACAGAAAGCAGGCTTCACGAAATAATAGAATGAGAAAGTAATAATTCAAGGACGAAGGGTTTACAATTAACATAGAAACTTAGTTGAGAACAGCCTCTGCTCTTCCCAGCAATCGAAATTCAAATTAAACTCAACCAACGACATGATTGCACGGTGACATTGCAGTGTTAGGACGTTACTGTTGCAATGCATAGTAATCATCCGACGCTGTCACAGCTGCTTTGTTACGTATGTTGGCCGCACGGACTACTGTTACGCGCATGTGTCCATGGACGACTGTCACGCAAAAGTGCTATTTCTAATGCCCTATACAGGCCCTTAATAATATGCTCTATATTCGTACGATATTCGCAGTGGATATCTAGAGTGATGCGCGGGTTAAATCTGTTTTCCGCTCTCGCTTTTTGAGAAACCTTGCCCGCTCCCCCCCCCGCACTGTTTCCGTCCCAAACCTGCACCAGTCACTGTGTATCTGAAAACCACTAAAAACTCATGCAGTGTGTTTCATCGCTAGTCGAAATTTCTTTAGTGGTTCATTTCAAAGCCAACAGAAGCTTGCAAAAAAACACTGCAGCTGAGGTACGAAAATGCGCCCCGCTAACACAAGCTTGGAGTGCGCGAACTTGCTTTTTTTTACCTTTTATACTTGATGCATATGTGTGCGCCACTAAAAATTTATCCGCACTACTAAAATTCACAGAAAAATTTGCGCCCCGCTGTGAAGTGGAAAAATATGAAAACTTCAGCGTTTTTTTCTCGGCTTTAGGAGCGCTGTTGAAAGAGCATGTCGTTCGTTGATGAACCTTTTAAATTTGCTCTTCTGCTATTCACGGCATGCCCGGTCATACTAAACACTCGTTCATTAGCAACGCTGGTTGCCATCACGCATGACGTATTTCCCTCAAGATCACTGAGACCTGGCAACTCCGATCTGTGGTCTCGCCACCACTGTAGAATGTTGCTGCACTCTTTGTACCACAAACTTTCTGTACTTTTGAATTTCTTGCTCCTGTCACTTTCACACGCATTGGGTCAACGTTCAGCTGCTGCTGCTGCAGTAATATATCAAGGATGACGAAGCCTGAAGCTAACGGCGGACGCCTTGCAATTAACACAGAAACTTGGTTATTAGGCTGACAGCAGCCTCTGCTCTACCCAGCTATTATTTCATCCTATTGTTTCGTGAAGTATGGAAAATTCCAGCGGAAAGCTGAGTGCAAAATTTTCTTATCCCGCGCCCGCCCCGCACGCGTAGCTGGATCTGCGGATTCACGCACCCGTACCCGCAAATACGGGTATCCACAACCCGCGCGGGTCAATCCGCTCCACGAAGGAATCTACAAAGTACATATACGTTACCTTCTTGTCATTGTAGACATCCGGATTTGCTGATGCCTGCAGCAGGACTTGGACGCAGTGGAACCAGCCATAGGCAGCAGCATAGTGGATGGCCGTGTTCCTGGATGAGTCTGCCACGTTGGGATCGGAACCTTCGAAATAATCGGAAATGCTCGCAAAAACGCTATCAGTAGGTGAGTGGGTACTTTTACTGCGGGCGAGAAGGGGGGGTGGGGTTACGAAGCCAGCCGTTACCGATGGTGCGAATGTTTAACCAGGTCGTTTCGAATGTCCCGAGTATGTACGACGCCAGAACGAATTTACCGCATAAAAAGGTACCTTCTCCCAGCAGCAGAAATTAGCTGCATCTTTAGAAAACGTCCTCAAAACATTTTTCACTGGCAGGAATCCGACATTTTATTACACTTTCAACACAGCAACAGAGACGTCCGCGAAATGTCCAGGAGATTTCAAAGCACCGCACAGCTACTGGAAGTTCTTACTCTTGGTGTCGAAGATTACTGTGGCTCGTTTTTGGACTCAAAAATTGATGCTCCTCTGATTCACAAAACAGCTTAGTTACGACGCATAACGTTTCATTACCAGTGAAGTAAAATACGACCGCATAACTGACTTTTACAAGACTATGATTGTACTGCGTTTAATTGCAGTGGGAAGTGACCTCGATGTCCCCATTGATTGGCAAGAAACCCATCCGGTGACCATGATCGCGGTCTCAACCAAATTTCCTGCTTTCGGACTTAAAGATTCTAGCGTTAACCACGGTATTGAAAAAATTACAAGGCAGGAAAGATGGAATTCCACCCGCAAGCTGTTGTGTAAAAACAGATGGAGCCAAATGTATATTATTTCATGAGCAGTTGACAGTTAATTAAACTGATCTAAGCGCGCAGCTGTGTACAACAAAAACCTCTTCTTTCACAGCCTGCTTTGTCTTCAACACATCTCCATGTCACGTATTTTTTCACCAACACTTGGTCCGAGCAGGTTTCCACGGCCGCAGTATTTCACGACTGACACACATTCGAGCTTCAAGTGCGTGTGTGCGAACGGAAGGCAACGCCATGGAAAATGCGACGTTTAAACACTTTAACATATGTTCTTACCTTTGTTAAGCAAGTATGTGATGACGGGATAATGGCCATTCATAGCAGCATGGATGAGGGCGGTGCGCTGGAGTTTGTCTGTCACTTCCACACTAGCGCCGCGCTGCGGAAAAGGAAAGTGAATAAAACTGCCACACGAGAGCGGTACGGTGCGCGCTATGAAAACGCTTGCGAGATTGAAAAAAATACTACAAATTCGAGCTTTTTCTACAGCAAGCAAATGACTGGGCAGCAGAAAGCAAATAACACTGAAGGATGACCGATTTTTTTCATCTGGTTATTCTGTCCTCTTTTCTTAACGAGTTGCATGGAGTTGAAAATTTGCGCCAAGCATCGTGACACGGGTGACTGTGAAGGTTAATTTCGCACAAAAAAGGGGGGATTTCGAAGTCGTTCATGGACAAGAGGGCGCAGTACAGGCGAGGGGGGTGTTGTTGGCAACGTCGAAATACCAGCTGGCGTTTCGCTGTGCCTCATAGTTTCATGAAAGCTACTGCAGTAACGCCAACTTAACAGCAAGTCGTAACTGACAAAAAAGCTGAATAGATCTGTTTTTAAATCACAACATAATAAACATCACTTGGCAACGGCATGGAAAATTCCAGCAGAAAACTGAGGTAAAATTTGCGCAAAATGTTTAAAGTGGAGATCGCTAAAAATAGACTTTAACGTTTTCCAATCGCCCGCACATAAAGTCAAACCCATTCAAACACCAGGGGGTGTTTCGGTGACGTCGTTCAGGGAGGGCAAACATGTTCTTGGGATTGTGCAAAAGGCTAAACAATGTGCGTCAAAGACGAGAATGGAGACGGGGCGATCTCCCGAAACCTTCCTCCAGTCAGGTTTTCAAAGACAGAAAAATCGTTCGCCTGTTTCCCGCGGATACCCGGCTTTTCGACATTGCTAACCACCGAGGAAATACATGGTAGATCCCCATGAAGTTTGTGGTGCAATAAACATCCGCTAAAATCACACCGAAACAGTGTTTGTTTTTCATCTTTCTGAAGGAACGTTACCGTGTCTTCCTCAACGCTTAAACAAAAGGTGTGAGGGTTCATATTTCTAACACAGTTTAAAGTCAATTCCTTGTATAAAGATCAGGCTGGTGAAAACAACAAGTTGTTTTCATATGTTTGTTAAAATTCTGAAATTTGTTCAACTTACTGTTAAAAGTCTGTGAATTGTAAAAAAACGACAAGCGACCTCCTCCTTTTTCAGAAATAGCCTAAAAATTGTGTCTGCTTTTATGCGTTTTCCCTCTTATCATAGATTTGTCCAAGGTACGCGCAAAATTACCACCAAACTTTTTCAAGGCACAAGAAACAGACCTCGACAAGAGCGATGCAGGTCTGCACGTGGCCACTTGCGGCGGCAAGCATCAGGGGGGTAGCTCGGGCCTTCGACACGCTGACCGGCTTGTTCAAGTCCGCCTTGTAACTGGCCAAGACTCCAATCACTTTCTGCGGATCAAGCAAAATAAACCACAATGCAGCTTTTGCTGTTCTGCAACGCGCGGAAATTTCGATATAAAATTAACCGGTATTTTTCAAACTGTTCATTTTCCGGCGCCAAGAAAGAAACGTTTTAATATTTCCTTCCACAGATGTTTCAGAACCAAACACGGGAATGTGGATAATTACGATTAATTCTGAAGATTTGAAACGATTCGATTATTATCGATGCTTACCAGCAGTGACGTAACCATCCCGAAATTTTTTTGGGGGGGCAAAATGTTTGACTTCAGGCGAGCATTAGTATTTTTGTTTGGGACGCCGCTTCTCAAAGCACAAAATTACGAGATATGCTAGAAATTTGGGGGGGTATGGCCCCTGGCCACACCTATGTTTACCAGGTCTTGTGTAAAAAAACAAAACAAAGGATCGCCTACTATGACGCAACGAGCAACGCACCGCGTGCCCATTCATCGCAGCATAATGCACAGCTGCTCTGTTGTTGCGATCAGGGCGATCGATGACGTTGGTCACGTGCAGCACTTTGCTGTTCTTCGCAGCGCGGAGCAGCAATTCGACGTTTCTGTGCCTCCCTGCCTCGGCGGCCACCATTAGGGGGGTCATTCCGGTCACGTCCTGCTCCTCAAGACTGACTCTGTTCAAATTGACAAAAATAGTAAATTACGGGTTTAAATTTATTCCTCGTTTTCACCCGAAAAGCGATGCATCCGCCACAGGACATCACACAGCACGGCTGGGTAGTTTCTTATCCAAAAACGAACAACTTTCCTGCAATTGCCTAATTCAGTTTTTTTAAGGAAAATGTTAGGTACCCAGTGTGGGCCGCGGCACGGACCCGGAACATTTCCGACTAAGTTTCATATAATTAAGGGTGTTTTGAGCGCCATCTATCATTTTCTCTGGTTCTGGAGACCCGATTTTCAATTTTAGGGACCCAAATCGGGTCCCTAAAACACCTGAAAAAACCCTGGCCTAATATACGACATATCGATGCGGGCCTAATTTTATGTAGGGAGGGTTCCCTTCACGAGGCACATACATCACCCCCAGCTAACGATGATGATTCGCTGTTCCGGCTTCCAGTAAGAAGTCAGTAAAATCGACTAGCTCAGTTGTCCAAGCTCATCTGTGAAAGCAGTACACCACAAATGCATTATGACGACATAAGACGCTTTCGCCACGTTGTTCGGGTATTTCCAGCGCGCAAACCCGTCATTCTTGACGTCACGTGATAATTGTAAACAAGTGACCCGAGACGTAAAAGTGTCTCGTATTTCGAGTGACTTTAACGGAATGCAGACTCTTATGCTGGAATGCATGACGATGCCGGAAACGTGCGCGTTTGCAACACTGGGATTTCCACTGACACCTTTTTGTTCCTGACAAAGTTGCCATGGTTTCATCACGCACAAGGTTTTCTCTCTGCTTATACCAGCCAAATTTTGCTTTGAATCACGCTACAAATGTCAGTACACAGACAGGCCACAATCTTTTGATGAAACATTTCGGTTATTTCTCCCGTAACAGAATTAAAACTTGCCTTTAACAGTTTCCACTAAATCTACATTTTTGGACATTATGACCGACTTGACTTAATTGTTCTGGTCATTTCAAATAAAATCGGTCTACGACTGAAAAAACAAAAAAAACAGGGGCCGAAACCAGTGCTGTTGAAATGCCTTTCAGAATTGAGTGTTTTCTATTTTCAGCCCGTGGTTTTTCAAAGCTTTAAATTGAACGTATCGGCTTTTAAGAGCAAGCAAGGCAGGAGTACCGTCGAAATGTAGTCTTCCGCTCAGGAAAGGTTTATGGCCAATTGTTACCGGCCTGTTGTAATAGAGGTTAACAATGGTTAGCGGCTGCACTTAGGTCGGCTTAATGCACAGCTGTCAGTTCGGCCAGTTTCCTGTAATCCATCACAGCAACGCAGCACATTGCAACTCCTGTTTCCTCCCCAACATGAAACACAGGAAAACAGAAATAAAAGGGCGCTCAAACGGAACGCGTTTGTCGTCAGGAATTGGCTTAGGCGTTAAAGCTTGACCAACTCTTATGGACTGTGAAGCAATAACTGCAAGTTATACGGCGTTTTCGCTTCTGTGTAGTACACAGTACGACAAGAAATTGTTGGCTTTTTAGGTGAGAATCGAACTGGACTCCACCGAAGACGTATTTGCTCCGTAATGATATCACCACAGTTTACGTAAGCACCACTGAAAGCACATCAACAAATCAAACGCAGCCGCGTCATCACGCAAGAGTAACACAGTGATTGGGGGGGGGTGCACATAACGATGTGCACACGTATGCACGAAAGCACATCAGCCCAACACACTTGTTGATGAGGAATTCCAAGGCTTGCGTGCTGCTGCTTGCAGCTGCGTAGTGTATCGGCCTTCGGTTGCGAGCGTCCATACTGTTCAGGCACTCCTTCGCAGCGCCAATCAGCTGCTTCAGACAGACTACATCCGGGTTACACGCCGCGCAATGGACGGGTTGGATGCGGTGGTTGTCTCCACTCTTCCTTTTGGCGTCTTTCACCTGAAAATTCGCGAAATGGTTGAAACTTTTTTTTCCTGAATAAGAACTTCAGCAGTAACTTGGTAAGCTCGCAATGTGCTTGCGTCACAACCCATGACGCGACAAGGGGGGAATTCGCATTGGTTCGTTCATTGCGTCGGAGGTGTCTTGAACAGGCAGAATCGAAAAGGGTTTTATGACTGGAAGCAAAACACAAACCAACGGTTGACGTTAAAAAGTATAATTTTGCTTCTTTTTTTGACCAATCCCTGGCCAGAAACGTTGGTTGTCGAATGTATCGTTTTGACCGCATCACAGCCAGCACAAGGTCCGACCAAATGAGCGGAATGTGAGTTATATAAACGGCTTGTCCGCTACTTATCTTCAACATGAAGAGTTACGCTGGAAGCCCAGTATTGGCAAATGACGAATGAACTTTCCACTACAACGTACGACATAATCAACGTTTATGTCGAAGGCGAAAACTTATATTTTGCAAATGACGCCATTTTTTACTTTAAACATCGAAGCCATATCCGGTGCTCATATTCAGGAAGGTGCAATGAGTAATTTTCAGAGTACAGCAACAGACGAACAATACTTCAACAAGATGCTTCATTACAAGTGGTCGCAATGCACCCAAGCCAACAAATCTTACGGTGAATGCAGCCGGGATTGCCTGCTCGTAATGCAGCACAAGCTCATGGAGATCTGTGTAGGAAGGGGTGGTTGCGCTGCTGACAGGGGAGGGAGACGAGCTGAGAATGGAGGGGGCGGAGGGGGCAAGGGCGCCCTCTCTTGCAGCTTGCATCAGGAAAGCGGCAGTGTCCACGTGACCCATCTCCAGAGCGCGGTAGATGTTTTCGAATAGCAGGTCCTGGAAAAAATGCTCGAACTAAAGAAAAACTGTTGGAAAAGTTTAAAAAATGCACGTTTGACTTGTTAGTGATTATACAGATAAAAATCAGTACAGATAAACTGTACTGATTAGGGGCTATCGCCCCACAGGCAAGTTGACCAGGAAAGAATGTGGGATAATACTCATTGGATAGCGCTTGAATTGCTGATTCGCACTGGAATCGACGAAATACAAGCCATGAACAGTAGATCTAATCGATCGATAGTGCATTTAGATGTATTGTACTCCGTAGTTCAAATCAGTGGCGTCGCGTGGCCATTTCTTTCGATAATGTGGGTAAAATTTCACATGCAACTCAAGAAAATGTAGTTTGCTTAAGCCGGTAGGATTTGTTCAAGATGCGAAAATTTCGCAATTTTTTACTGACAAGTGAAGAACTACGGAAAGTAATCACTGCTTTCCGGACAGAAATAACAACTAAACAGATTACGAGAAGTTTACGAAATGCCTGCCTTTTTCTAGTTGGATAGGTTTCTGTCTAAGGAACAGGGAGGTACAAACAAGTCCATAGTTTTAATAATATCTCGTGGAACCCCACGCGTTCGGTGCATTGGCTCAAAAGAACGACAAAACTTTCTTTCATGCGTGAAACTAAATATTTAAAACAGATTCCGACACAAAGTGACTAGAAACGTTAAGTAGAACGCGGGCTGGTTATCGAGGAACACGCGATTCTTTCGACAACACGCTTCCACCCCACTTCTTGCACTGCAAAGAATTTACGATGAACATCGAACGGCAACCGCTTCATTTACGTTTTCCAGTGCACGGACTGAGTTGCCAGGAAACCTGAGCGAGATTTGCTTGGAGCAGTGGTTTTCAACCTTTTTGGTACAGCGACCCATTGCAACAACCCACTGTAACCCAACGAGCCCCATCTAAAATTCGAATAAGTCAAATGTAACACAGCTGTGTTCACAAAATATCTACTCGTGACCCATCCACAAGTGGTTCACGAGACCCTAGGTAGAAAACCAGAAATGTTTTCAAACCATCACCTTCATATTGACGTCCTTCGACTTGGGGAAAACCCCGATCAAGACCTTGAGCACATCAGGATCAACTCCATAGGAGCACGCGAAGTAAGCCACGTCCGACGCTAAGTCCCTGGCACTTGCAAATACAGGCTTGCTGTCCTGTTGAGGGAGGTAAAGTCGGTCAACTTGAGTCCTGGTAAAACGGTTAGGTAAAAAAATCCATACTTGGTCAACATTAACAGACACCGAAAGGCATTGCATCATGAATCTAAACCAGCTGTGTCCAACCCGCTCGCGGCCCAGGTTATGTTTCCGCGGTAGTAAAAGTATCCTACATACTGACAACCAGTCTTTATTTTGGTAATCTTGAATTTGACATTTTTGATGCAGGTGGTCTTCAGTGTCACTTTATCACGTCTGTTACCACTGCAGTTAGGATTCGAACGCTTTCAGTATATTAGCTTGAAAGGAAATTTAGTTTGCTAAAATCAATTAAGCTATTCATTGTGCGGCCCTGGTTAAGATAGTGACATGATATTTGGCTCAGTGAGTGATTTGGATTGGACATAGCTGATCTAAAGCAGTGGTTCCCAAACTTTTCTGATCGCGTACCATTTGTGGGTCCCGTACTGTCAACACGTACCACATTGTTCCATGAAAACTCATTATAACAAATACATTTGATCAAAGGTTTGGAAAACCAAGATTGACTCAGATGCGACATGAACAAAATGGTTGTGAGAAATTACAATGGCTGTTTTTGAAAATCAAGAAAGGAATCACTCAAAAATTCAGGAATTTGTGACCAGTACCCGATTAGTTAAAACTATAGAGCTGTGAATATGTTGACTTGTGAAGAAAAACAGAAGGTAGGCCTATTCTTGTACCGCATTGAAGGCCTTCGCGTACACTAATGTTACGAGAACCACAGTTTGGGGAATCATGCAACTGAAACAAGGGGTTTTAAGAAAGAGTACAAGAAATGAAGTTATTGGTATTAAAACTTTGTATTCAAACACAATAAAATCCCGAATCTCAGGAAGATTACTACGTGTTAAAAAAAAACAAAGTTACCTTCAGAAAAGCGTGGTTCCCTTCTTTCATACCTTTGCTTATGTCAACCGCGGACAGTGCTTCGCCTTTAAAACCGTTTCTGTGAAAACAGCAGAGCAACACGTTAGATATAGCGACAACTTAAAATCGGAATGGAAACCTTGGTTTAGTTTGGGCGTGCGGTAAGCAAACTTTTCGAAAACGTGACAAACTTCTGCAGATGAGAAAATGACAGATTGTTGTAGAATAAAGGGAAGTTTTCAAATAGGTGCAAACTACAGAAACAGCGCGCAGCTCTGTATAATAATAACGAAAGCAGCAAATCCAACACATCAATGAGCGTGCCAACTGCAAAACTATCACGATCTGTTTTGAAAGATTATTACTGCTTCATCGTTGACGAATATGAAACTATATTCAAAATCAGGTGCAGATTGTTGCCAGCTGCAGTCACGTAGAATAGCAGTGAAAATAATGCTCTGTTTCACCGAAAAGATAAACCTGCTTTTCACTGTCCATGAACAGAACAGGGTTCTTTTAAAGCATGGGTCGGCAACCTTTCCCACGTCACGGGCCATAAACAAACTCTGCAAGGTAAGGCGGGCCGTACTAATTTTCCACCAACAACTCCGTTGCCTTTGCTGTTTATGATGTTGTTAAATCTTGGGATTTATGGAGTTTTAATCAGATTAATTCGATTTTTACAGTTCATAATTTAAGCCAAAAATGCGACATATAGCACAGTGCGGTTTCTCATAAGTACTGTAGTTCCTCAAGAAAAGGTTTTGCAAGGAGGGCAGATTCATAAAATATAATACCACTAAGCGGTCCATACAGTTAGTACAATTTGGTAAAGGGGCTGCGGGTCGGATGATTTTGAGTGGCGGGCCGGATCCGGCCCACGGGTGGTAGCTCGTAGGTTGTCGATCCCTGTTTTAAAGGTTTGATCTTGGTGAGCGTGAAGACATTTTAAGAGACCGCAAATATTTTATCAATACCGAGGTAGTCGTGAAACGAGGTTTTAGTGTATTTCGGTGGTGGTTATGCAGAGAGTTCCTACTGTGTTTTGAGAGACCGTTGGAAAAATTTTAGAGACGGTTTCGGTCTCTCAAAACGCCTTAAAACCAGTCTTTGAAACAGCCAACAACTTAATCAAGACTGAACTCACTGAGCATCGCTCGTATCTCGAAGCAGAGAGGGTGGGTTCGATTCCTGCTTCGCACCCAAGTCGGCCAGTTCGTTCCACACCTCAAGCAGCGACTTCAGCACTTCTGCATTTCCCGCTTTCAGGGCGTAGTGCACGGCAGTCAAAGGGACGTCGACAGAACGTGTTTGGAAGATCAACTGTGGGTAGAAGGGCGGGGGGGGGGGGTTTGGGAG
>JGI24158J21664_10002875_pt1 | contig 21257 bp, 10 predicted proteins | sample Ectturendosymbi3_FD_21664 | JGI IMG/M metagenome (IMG submission 21664)
ATCCTGCTTGGTTTCTTTGTATCCAATATCAGTATTCAGCAGTAAGTTGCATATTGTTTTATACAGTATTAAGTTAGGTTATTACACACATTATTACAACATTATGCCCCTGTCTTATTCAAATAGAATGATACTCTTGTTATTAGCACAAACAACACACCATGGTATTTTGGGGGTCGGTTTATATGCAAGTTTTTGCAAAATTCCTCATTTTGGGGCAGTTTTTTAAGGGTCGGCTCATATACGAGTTTGTATGGTAAAAAATTATATATGTTCAATATCAATATTTACCCATACACACTCTGAAGCATGTTTTATATTCATGTGTAGTCAACCACATGCACACATTTTTTGCATGCTTATACAAAGGTGCATTAACAATGCTCTTGTCAACTGACACAAACACATACTGTAAATATTTGCATTTTGTAGACTTACACATATACCACATGGTGCATAAAAGACAGGTGAGCGTTGAAACATCTTGCAATATTTCATAAGTATAAGCAGCTTGTAATCAAAATATGTTCTTAGGCATATACAGCAACAATTTAATGTATACAAGCATTGTGATGCCAAAGTTTTCTAAATACAGTGCTTTAAAATGCCAAAGCATGCAGTTGGTTTTGTTAGAAATTTCTTTTTGCAATGTAGGAAAGGTTGTACACAGATAGATTACAACCTGATATGCTTTTCTACTCCTTTAAGGAGCACTATAATAGCAATGAACACCTAGATATGTTGATTACAGCACAGTTAGTTTCAACTTGCAGCCACTAGCCAGTGGTTAGCTGTGATGTTGCTAAGAAGAGTTATACTCAATACCATTGAAGCCTGTATAATTTCAGCCTAAATCCAGCAGTTTGCACGTGTTTTTCCATGGGCATAACTCTGTTGCTGATTGTGCTAGAGAGCTGTTCAAACCCTCAAAAGACTTAGCAAGTCTTTGAGTCTGCAATGAAAAAAAATTTTTTGGGTTTGGTTTTGGATTTTTTGTGAGTGACGTTATTGTTTGTGGAATAGTTTTAGGCCTTTGTGGCCCACTTCATCTGGCCCTAGGCTCAAACTGCTAGATGGTAGTATTTCGCTCTTAAAATTATCATTGGAAACTAGGTTAAAATCTGAGTCTTTTGATACTTTGGATGACTTGCTGTGGTTTCGGGTTCAGAAGTTATGACCGAAAACAACAAAATAAGTAATTAATCCATTTTCAATCCAATTAGTAATTAATCCAATTAACTTAGTAATTAGATAATTAATTATTTTGTTTATTTTAGGCCATAACATTTGAACTAGAAATGCTAGAAGGTCGATCAAAGGCTTAAAAGATTAAGATTTTTGCCTGGTTTCCAATAAAAACTTGAGCATAATACTTTTGTCTATCAGTTGGGCCCTAGGCCAGGTAACATGAGCCAAAATAGCGAAAAACTCACTTCTGACGTCACTCACAAAAAATCCGAAACCCACGACCAAAAATTTTTTTTCGTTGCAGACTCGAAGACTTGCCGAGTCTTTTGTGGGCTTGAACAGCTCTTTAGCACAATCGGTTAAGGAGTTATGCCATTCCTAAAACACATGAAATATGCTTGATTTTAGGCCGATTTCCAACTATGATATATTCGTATGTCTGTTACAGCAAACGTGTTGAAAGGCATGGTGCAACATTTACTCATTAATACAAGCATGCTCCCAGAGAAAAAATTGAAGCTGGCTCCCCAGTACAATTTTTGTCTATTTGAAAGTTATCTGTCATGCACCATAACAATTTACAGGTTATTGGTTCATCTTAAGTTTTCATGGAATCAGTGTAAATTTGATTTTTTAAACACATGTCTTATAAGTTCGTGTGGAATAAATACCCAGAGTTTAATTCCTTGTACTGTGATTTCGTTTTTAGCATAACTGAGATTCTTAGTGAGACTCATTTGAATGGTGGAATACTTTGTTTGACCATGCCTTTTCACAGCGTATTTGGACCTCTACATGGTGTGATATTCCAAATCTTTAGATACTTCGCTAAGTAAGGTATAGTCTCGTCTAGTTAGTTGATGAACTTGGTTGTAAAGGCAAGTATTTTGTGAATTAAATCACTATATGTTGCAAAATTGTAGTTTAATCTTCCTGAAAGCTATGTACTTGGTATGTTTGTTGAACAGAGCCATTATGTGGCATTAGAACAATCCCAAGCATTTATGGACACTCAAGATGGAAGCCTGGACGGGAGTCAAAATGTTGTGCATTTTCAAAAAATGGTGATAAGTTTGCTTGGTCATCAGGTTATTGCCATGTCAAACTGGAAACATGCAGTTCATCTTGTATTCATGAAACTGGTGATATAATTACTACCACAAGGTACCTGAGCTGTGCAATCTATTAACATACTTTTGGTGGTTGTGTTAAAGATGGTAGCAATGTTTTGCAAGTTAAATTGAGCTGATGCTCTTTATTCACTAATAGTACTATTTCACTACTGAGTCAAATGCTAAAAATGTAGAATGTAAAATACCATAGTGCATATGTTTCTGTTGTTTTTGTAAAGAAACTGTCATGGCAAATCTTTTTCTTTACTGTAATGATGTTAACCACATTAGTTTAATATGATTGCTGATTTTTTAAATTACCCATCAGTCATGGGCTGCATTTAAAACACTGCAGATTTCTGTTTGCAATGGCAGATGTGTTTCTTGCAATTCAACCTACAGGATGAGTGTATACCTCAAAAATTTAGAAGCTGTGTAACCATTGTTTGTAATCCTTGCTGAATCTGCATGCTTAAGGATTTTCATGTTTACGCCTTTTGTTTTATTTGCAGAACAAGCAAAATGATTGATTGTTCATCAGCTGTTGTTTCAATGGAATTTGCTCCTGATGTGCCATGCATCAGACACAGAGTGCATTCAACTTCTCTGCTGGCAATTGGTTTAGAGAATGGTCAGATCCAAATTTGGAACTCATCAACTGGTATGTTGATGGCATAATCAGCTTCTTGTATGTGAAAGTTTGAATAAACCATTGTTGTTTGGTTTTGTTCCACAATGTATCCTACTGCTGCAATCATTTTTCATATTAGTTTTATATTGGGAAGTTTTGTGTGCGCTGTAATGAGCAAAATGGATAACTTAGAAAAAATGAACGATTATTCACATGTGTAAGGTCTGAATTTTTAAAGATGTTTTTGGAAAGATGTTAGTAGGTTGGAGAAAATGTTCACATGCAGTCAGTATTTCTTGAATATGTTCTTGCGTCAAGGGCCTTGCAAGGCCTTGTATTTTAACAACACCTGGTGCTGGTTTGGTTCTGCTTGTTTAGACTGCATTATTGAGTAGTTTTGTTGGATAACAATCGTTAAAAGCAAAAACTACTTTTTGATGAACTTTTGTTGTAGTGTGCTNCGTCTGTGATCATGATATGATAAATACAGGGTGACACAAAAAAACANAACCCATAAAAATTGTATTAAATCCTACAAAGATCCAGTAAACTTCAAGCATTTTGCAAGTTTTAAACTTCAGTCTGTGTACAATCATTTCCCAAAGTTTCGGTAATTGAAGTCCTTTCACATAAAAGTCATGTTCTCTCCACAATATGCTCCAAATGGCCTCCACAGCGTTGGAGTCACATACATCGTCAATGTTTCTTTGCATCCTAGCACTCACCATCCAACCAGAATAAGTATCCCTCAGACATTTTGAATTAAGATTTTGCACAGTCCCATACTCTACACTTCTGAATCCAGTCAAAAATTCTGGTTTTTGATGGAGCATGAAGGCACTGAAACTTTCTCCGAAAACTTGCTTGCACCACTTCATATGAATTATTAGCGAAATAGGCCTCCACGCAAAATATCTTCTTTTTAGTTGATCAAGACACGGTGGGAAAAACTATTGTTGCAATATTTCATGCACTAAGTCTACTACTACAACCTGAAAAAGAAAAAAGGAGTAATTAAAATTAAAAAATTTATTCAAAGATTTGTGGTTTGTTTTTTTTGGTCACCCTGTAAGCCTGTATCATACCCAGTGTTCCCTCTAAGAAAATGTTACACTGAGCAAATGTTTGCTCTACTGAGCATGAACATTTTAAGGCTGGGTTAGCAGTGCTCTAAATGAATTACCAACTTTGTGTGTTGCTGTATTAGAACAAGTACAAAATCTTATCAAAATACCACCAAAGTACACACATTTAATTCAAATAGCTTCTTGTTTTCATGCTTTTCCAATGTTTTGGAATGTTGCAAGTGCGCGAGAAAGATTTCACTGCGCAAATGATATGGTGGTACTGCGCAGTTGCGCACCTTAGAGGGAACATTGGTTACATCTTAGTTTTGACTTTGTTGGGGTATACCTACTTTCATGTGTATTTTATATCTCTTTTTCACTGCAGTCAGTGATCCTTATAATTTCTACAATCAATTGTGTCTTTGCTCTGTGAAACACCCCATGCCTAGCTATTTTTTTTCACAAACGCATTGATTTCTAAACGCTTGCAAACGTTTGTTTTAATAGTCATCATCTGTGTTTGTCAGACTACATACTGTTTAAGCAAATGAAAATGTTGCTCTAAAACTACGAGGGCTCCGTTTGACGAACTTTTTGTAAAAGCTTGTATTTTCTGTAGAAAGAAGGCTGTCTGTCAAAGTACGTCATATTTCTTAACAAGTAGTAGGATTTATAGAAGGTAATCAAAATGCTGTGACAAATTCAAAGTGAAATCAAAGGTGAATATTAGACGCAATTCCGTTTCTCAGAATCGTTTATGGAAATCTTAGTCCTGTGTCCAGTTTTGAAGGACGTGTTTCGCGCTGATTGCATGCTGTCGTGGCGCTGGCAAGTAATTGCTGGGACGTTTCGCAATCGTTTGGTCATGGAAATGATGTTGCATTTGGTTTGTGATCGTAAATGCAGGAGAAATGGTGTTTACTTTGGCTGATCACCAAGCCAGCGTCAATGGCTTGACGTTCGCACCGAATGGAGTCCCACTTCTTTTATCGTGTTCGTCCGACAAAACGCTCAAGGTATGTTGACTGTTCAACTTGACATTGATGTTCACGGGAAATATTCTACATTTCTGTAATTAAAGCTCATTAGTCGATTTCGGAGACTTTCACGCTATCAGTGTTAAAATATCAAAAATTGAACTAATTCTTCATGCAAACGCGCGTGTTCCTGTCGTCGAAGGCACCGTATTGAAGGAAGTGAAGCTTTGGGTGTGATTTTGACAAATTTGGGTGCGTGGCGTTTGGTTTCGTGGATCACCGCAAGGGCAAGACCACTCGGTCCATCCCGTTGGTGGTTTCGTCTTGTAGGGCGCTTGGTATTAATGTATTAATGCTTTGATACTTTGAAAAAACGGTGAAATGCTATGATATTGGCAATGGGAGGTTTTCACTCACACCATCATTGCCCACATGTTGCACCTTTGTTCACGCAGCCGTAAGTCTGCTCCAATAGAATTTAAAGCACTTCGTCAAAATGGAGATAAGACATAAAGCGTGAAAGAACGAAAGAAAGCCCTGCCGTATATTAGGGCAGTCCATACGACGATGACAAATTGTATAACGTCTACACATCCACACGCAGGGAATATGAAAGAACACGAACATAGATATGTGAACGACGGAGCGGACACGGTTACTTTGAAGGAACATACGCGATAACATGTGGCATTAGCAAAGAGCACACGCTTAGATGGTTCCAACGTGGTTAGTATGATGTTTAGCACAGCTGCATAGTGCTGTGATAGTTCAAAGCAGACCGATTCATAAATTGTATATGGGGGAGTGGGAGGCTGCGAAGTTACAGGGTAATTTGGGCGCCATACCTCCCGAGGCGGAAGCTACTTGCAGTGTAAAGGGAACAGTTGGTTAATAGAAGTAAGTGAAAGTCTATTGCTCGGAGTATAAGGTTTTAAATGCGTTTATACGATTAATGGAAGCAAAATGAGGTGAAGGCAATTTAAAACCGCCGGACGAAATTGGTTAAATTTGCCACAACATTTTTGCAGTTCCCAAATATATTGTAAATATTCGTGATAGCCCAAGAGGAAATGAGCCACGACAGTTATGGACCAGTACAGCGCTGCAGTGTGTAACAAAATTTAAGCAGGCTGAGAACGAGGCATGTAATCTGGCGTTCGGGAAATGCATTGCAGTCGATACATGGGAAGGGAAATTCGTTTACAGTTCGGTAGATACAGGGTTCGCAATGCGGTTGGAGATTAAAAGGCATCCCGCTACATTATACGATAGTCTAATGCGATAAATATGTAATGAGCACAACAAAAAAACAAATTAAGAGATGACACCAATACCCCATGAAACTACTTAGTAACAGCGTTATTGAATCAGTGCAGTTGTTTAATGCACATCAACAAAAGAAAGGAAACATGTTAACAATGTGTTCAATAACCGAATTGCACATTTTCTTCATATTTGGCTATAAAAAGTGCGAACTGCGGCTTATTTTTTTATTTCTAAAAGAGTTTGTGACCCCATTTCTAGTTCACTGTACTTCAGCATTGTCGTACGTGAGTTTGAACGTATTCGGTAGCGCATATTGCCGAGTTTTAGTTTGCCTCGTATTACATGGATGGGACATCTGTTATGAGCTTGAAATTACCGTTAAATGAAGGGCGGTAGCTGAGATTTATTGCATATTTACATGAAAATTGCCCACTTCAAGACTGTGAATGTCCTTAAGTTGCAGAATTTTCCGCGGTTTATAAACACGAAAATACTAGTACGTTTAAGAGTCGCAATTTCAAATGTGTTGAAGCATCTCATCGCGTGATTTAGAATGGTTGTTGGCTATAGATGATATGAAGCTGCTCTTCCCTCGGCAATAATTTCGCATCGTACTCGGAATTTATTGGACTATAATACAAGATACGAAGTGCTTCGTTACTCACATAATGTTTAATCAACATATTTGGATATAGTATAACATAAACATAAACAATTGTCTTTCCACGTCGATTTCAGTTTCTCGCCTATACAATTACACCAAGTTACTTGTAATGGAAATTCTTTCAGTACGATTGTCGTTTACATTTATTTTAAAGGAATCTGTGTTAACGTGTTTTTTGGTGATCAAAATATGTTTTGTTTTAGAAATATTTAGTGAGGGCGTGTTTGCGATTAACCAATCAGTTACTTCTGCCACTTCACGGTTAACCCGGTTTTGTCATTTTACCAAATTATTGCCACTCTGAACTAAAACTGCATCATCAGCAAAAACTATTGTTTTCATAACACTGGAATTGGGGTAAGTCATGTACAAATAGCAAAAAGAACACTGGGCCTAAAATTAAGGCTCGGGACCTCACACACAATAGTTATTACAGATGGTTTAGTGTTTTTCCCCTGACCGTACTGTTTTCTTTTGGAAAAATATAGCTGTATTACTTAGAGCGTTTCCTCTTACTCCGTGGTGCTGAAGTTTTTTCAGCAATATGGTGTGGTTCACTGAATCGAAGGCTTTTCTAAACTCTAGTAAGCCAGTCCAAGAGTTTTAAACAATTTAGTCTTTTGCTGGTTCTTTTCATCCCGCTTTGTAAGAAAGTTCTTCAAAGATCTGAGAAAGATCTTACAAAGATGTTGGAAATAGTTGCTGCGAAAAATGTTTGTCTTTTATCGAATCTGGCTAAATGCCGTTGTGCATACTCCGGTACCTCTTGCCGCGGGTTGACCGTGCGATGACTGTTCGTTCTGCTGAGTCACGTCAACCTTCCGATTACGCAGGTATGGGACCTCGGTGATGATGGCAACATGTCACTGACCATAAAAGGTCATACGTCTCCTGTGCTTGGCTGCGCATTCTCACCTGCTGATGAGCATACCGTGGCATCAGTCGGACAGGGAAAATCCGTATGGACTTCCGTTTTTGTGACGCGTGTATTGTTATGGCGTCCTTGATGCTTTTTCACTTGCGCTATTTATTCTATTTACGTGTTTGGCTCAGACACAAGATCAATATCACACTAGTTAGACGCACACAACAGTACAAAGATGCTTATACATAGCGCATCACAGGGAAGGTGCTAGTTTGTACAAATAATCGGTACTGAAGAGGAACGAACACTAAAACAGCGCGCCAGACACTACTGCATCCTGTCATCGACTCACTCAAAATGGTTTAAAGGTTTTAGAGCTGTCTGAGCATCTTTCGTTAATCTACAATCTGAAGAAAGAAAGTGCTTATTAAAAATAGTTTGCTTGTATTTGAGCTCTTCTGGGTGAGCGTACTTTTGTACACAGTTAAATGAGACACCAGTCGGCGAAACTTAATCGAACTTGGCACGATGAGAATTGATGAACAGAAAGTTTAGCCCAGCGGGCTCCGTTACAGTAACATTTCGTTTCAAATGTGCGTGTCTTTCACCGACTAGTTTATCCTTCGTGATTTTTGCTGCGGCGGTAGTCCATCTCATTGTTCGCAAGGACCTACGAACTTAAAAGCTTCTTATTGTCAAAATAAAACGTTCAATCGATTGGCGTGCGCCGCGTATGCCTCGGGCACTCTGGTAGAGCTTGCTTTATGACCACAAGTGTGCGTTTGCGATCACGTCATCACTGCACGCTTTTCAACGCGCGGTCTATTTCATTCAGTCTGATGCAACAAGCGCGTAACGGGCTGACCTCAATGCGAATGTTGAACAGAACTTGTCGCGTGTGGAAGCTAGACTGAGTTAGTTGCGCTGTTATTTTTCCCTCATTTTGTTTTAGGTCATTTTGTGGAATCTGATACACAAGCGCGCATACTCGTTAAAAGCAAGGCTACGTGGTCACAATAACGATGTTATGGCTTGCGCATGGTCACCGGACGGTGCACTTCTAGCTACTGCTTCGCACGATACGCTTGTTTTGATTTGGGATCCTTTTACACAAGAAAAGATACTAGCCTTGGGGTAAGTGACATTGTTAATCTGAAGCTATCGCTCGTAAGTAGATATAGTTGAAGACACCTACCTCAGTTTCATAACTAAACGATTGACCGTTGAAAATATTATTCCTATCGTATGCAATGTCTTCGTTTGTTGATGAAGTAAAACGCTTTAAGTTGGAATGCATGCTTCTGAGTTAACTGAAGTTTGCTCATATAACATTTACAGGCACCAGTATCCTCTTCCATGTCCTATCTTTGCTGGCGGAGCCAATGGCTCGTGGGTCACATCCGTGTGCTTTTCTAACGACGGCACAAAACTTGCAACCGTTTGCGAAGATGATAGGTAAGCAACTCATTTTCTAAGCAATGGTGCTGATGTTGTGCTGCTGTAAATTAATTTTTGTGGACGAACAGCCGAAAACAACACGTTGCGGCAGTGTTCTCGACGTACGTAAATGCAGTTTCTGGCGAATTAGTAACGAGAAGCACACCCGGTCTGCAATAACGTAACAGCCTCCAGATGGTTATGAAACCAGCGATAATTCATTAGTGAGACTCTTGGTTGCTTTTCTATCCGCGTATTTCGGCACAGCGGTTGCATAAATTGCCATCGTCAACACCGGCTTATACGTTTGATGTTCAAGCGGTTGAAACTTTGAGGTCTTCCGCACCTCAGTTACGTGAAACTTTTTGCTCTTTTATCTGGTATTAGCTTGGGGAAAAATAATAGAAAAATTGAAAAAAAAGACAAACGCTGTTCGGTTATCAATTCGTGGAATCGCGTATTGACTGCTGGTCTGGTGAAAACAGAACTCTTCACCCACTCTGCAGATTTCCGGCACCTCAGGTAGTCTGCGCGCGAGTGAAAAAACTTATTTGTTGATGGAACAGTTGAATAGAATGGATTTATTTTGGGGAAAATGTTATGGACAAAAAGGAATTGCTGGATAAGAGCTGCTCGCCACTCTGTTACGTAGGTGGCCCCATCAATATGTCTTGGCTGTTATTATCCGAACATTGTTTCTGTGTTTCCGCAACTTGACTGTGGCTGGGCTGGAAGAACCAACACGCACTGCGTTTCCGTATTCACATAAAAACGTTAGTCACACTCACTATAGAATGTCGCAGCGAAATTGTTCCCCATGGTTTTGTTGCTTCTCAGTTTTCACTGCCTCCACCCCCAGATTTTTGTTAATTTAATTTAAACCTGCTTTTTACGCCTAAAACCACTTGAAGCAGTAGTCGTTGCACATCTTTATTTTACATATAGGTCCACACCAGACTTGGACAACTAGAATTTAACAGCTTTTCTAAATTAGATTATAATTAAAATTAGAGCTAATCAGTTTTCTCAAATCAGAATTACTGAATTCGCGAAACAATAACTTCAACTAAGATATGAGCCAGGTATTACATTTAATCATTCACACCAAATCGGAATTCATTCTCACAAGAATGAGAATGGCAAAAGTTCTCATGCCGAGATTGCCGCGATTCGCGGTGTACAATCGTCTGCGTCGCTCTAAATAAACTCATTCCGAACGGGCCGATGTCGTTGTGATGCTACTAGCTAGTGCATACTAGCTACTGTTCGACACAATTCCCACTGTGACTTCATTTAAAGCAGGTTCAATGTGATGTGACGTGATGGTGGCATGGCACTTCCAAGGTTGCCACTCTTAAAGATTTGTCCCTACGGTAGACATTTTTGAACTTTTGTAGGGTGGAAAGATTTTTCATAATTTGTAGGGGAAATTTCTGAGGCCCAGTGTAGTTTGTAGGGGCAGTTTAGATTGTTCTACCTTACCATGTCGTAACCTTGATCTTTCCAATAAAAATAATGGTATTTGGTAACTCTGATTGCATTATCTACCTACTGATGAGTGTGGGTAACGTTAACTTCAACGCTTTGTGGCACGTTATCACAAACTACCAGACAGGGCCATTGTTTTCATACTTACAGCACATGTTGTGTGATACAATTCGTGGTTTTTGCTTCTTTTGCATTTTTAGAACATCTGTCTTTAATTTTTGACACTTGTAAGAATATAATTGTATTAGTGAGTTCTGCTAAACAAAGTAATCCTATTGTGGGAGTGAAAAAGTTCATAAAAAAGCTGTAGGACGTGTAAGGTTTTTTGTGGATGGTGAATGTGGGGAAAACAAAAATTTTGAATGCTAACTTTGGGCACTTGGATGTTTTCGTTTCGTGTTCCTTGTGCGAGGTGTGTTCTTGTATCACTTGCTGAAAAACGTCGTTGGACGAAGTAGAATTTTTGGCAAAAGTGGAAATTAGTTAAGAAGTAAAAGTAGAGCACACAAACTCTTCACAAATTGGAATTACCGGTATTTCGCTCTGATTCGTCAAATTAAACAACTAGAATTCAAATTTGTGAAAAGCTGTGATTCTAGTTGTCCAAGTCTGGTCCACATAGGAAGTCCTTATAACTTTTGTGAGGTATTCTGCTGGTAAATGGTTCCACCTCACTTCTCAGGTTGTTCTGTATCAGCAAGAGTTTATCCTATACATTGTTTCGCATTTGTTGCTCTTCAAGTTTTCCTGATTGCCCTGCTATTGGCTTGACCAGTTATTTTATCAAGGTTGTAAATACTGTCTGTGAATCTTAAATACAGTATAGTTCAAGTGCTTGCAAACAATTCGAGGCTTGAGCGTTTTTTTACTTGTGTGATACTGACGTTGCATGCTAGGCCTGTTAGAAAAACTAAATTCGTGCTCTCACAGAACGACTATCTCGGTGAAGATTAGTTCAATGACATGGTCAGGTACTGCTATTTAATACCTGTTGTATATTTTGGTAAGTTTTTTTTTCAAATGTTACTCTTTTGTCGTGTGCGTGGCGTTATTTGCAATCGTAACGTAAGTTGTTTTGTGTGCAAAATGTGTAGCTAAAACACTGCGAGTTAAATGAATCAAACGAGCGCATTTCGCATGTTTAGTTAATGACGCAAATGTAAGCGTTTATCTGGTATATTATTTCTTGTTGAAGAACGACGCTTCGTGTTGTGTTTGATGTTCAGCGGCACTTTGCAGATTGCGCGTTTGGAAGTTGTGGGACGATACGAACGACGTAGTCCTAGAAACACAGCTGAACAAAAGCGGTTTTCGCTGTTGCTTTTCTGTTTGCGGCAGAACGGTTGCAGTCGGGTAAGTTGAGTTCACCTGCATAGACGCATTGTAGTATTCGTAAATTCGCAAAAGCTGTGCGTTCGCAAGTGTCGTGATGTTAACAGTTGAGATGACTCTGGTTTTTCGGCTGCTCTGTTCGCATTTTAAATTATTGGTTGTTGTTTCAAGCTGCAAATTTAAAGGTTTGATGTCTAATTTTCTGTGCATCAAAATACTTGTGACTTTCTTTTTCTTGCAAAATACTTGTAAAGGTACTGATAAAACATAATTTATGTTTTGTAATGCTTTGTCGCGGTTAGGTAGAGACGCTGTATTGCTAACTCCTGGTCGTTATGGCATGTTCCCTTTAAAAGCACTTGCAAAAAGATTTTAATGAATGTTCGGAAGCAGTTTTTACGTACTGCTGTTTTTGTCAGCCGTTAAAATCGTCCGGTTCTATGCGGACGCCATTCATATTGCTAAGCACACCAGCAGCCAGCCACCTGTCATTAATATGAATAACGCGTGAAAGTTTGTCCGCATAGCGAATAAATGGCTCTGCACTGGCGGCAAGTCTGATTCATGGCGCAACAACGGCCTACTTATGCCATGGCGCAACTGATGGAAAAGTTTCATATGAAAGCTGATGAAACCCAAAAACATGCTTAATAGAACATTTAAGAAGTGTAAATATAAACTAAGCAGTTAATGTCAGAAATTGGCGAAAAACTCCGATGTGCCACATGCTGACATTATAGAAAACCGTCCACTCCAGAGGATTTGAGTATCAGGTAATCTAATTCAGATCTCAGAGATTGCTTCAGCTTCGGTCAGTGTGTTTTCTTTGTACTTTTTACTTTTTTTTCAATGCAAACTAAGTGAAGTCTGATCCCAGCCCGCTCGCGAGCAATGCACACAAGCTCTTCAGAACTTTCGCCGACCAAAAGATGAAACAAGTGAAAATGAGAAGTGATTGAAACAAAAATTGGGAGACAGGGCAATATTTTATAAGTGTCACTAAGCGTTGTAGTCGGTTTTTGAATCTTCATGCTTCGGTGCTATGAGATCTACGTATTTGGACTCTTACCTCCATTAGTAAACAAAATGTTTCAATATCAATCAATCGCCTCACGGAAGCCGAAGTTGGCGCTAGTTTGCAAAATAAATAAAAAGCCTTAGAATCAACCAAGTCGCAATTAGCGGTCGTTTGTACACTCGGCTCAAGTGTTTGCCCGGCGTTCTGGGAGGTTTGAACTGAGCAAGAGTTCTTGCGAAGGAGATTTGCTGGTAACGTTGGACCTGCACCCTGTCACGTACAAAAGAATGATGATGGTCATTCATTGTGCGTAACTGCAGAACATAAAAGGTCTGAGTGATGCTGCTTATTGGCAGTTCGACAAACGGAACGAATTAGATAAAATAATGCACGGCTTTGGAAGTTCCGAACATTCAGTCGTTGGTGAAAAATCGCATTGATCTGTGCAGTGGTGTAGGAGGCGGGAGTGCTAGCACAACCCGAAAATTTTTGGTATGTCTAAAATCCCTGAAATCCGGGCAAAATCCTGGAAAATTGGGGCACAGATATTTCGACACCTTTGTGAAAGGCTGTTGAAATACGTCTGACACAGCATTGTGGAAGAAATGACGCCCAGCGTGACTGCGTCTGCAACAAATGGCGCCCAAACGCATATGAAAATCTTTTTTTGGAGGTCACACTAATAACAATTATTTTTTGGTCTATCTTTGCGAGACAAATTTGTAGGGGAATATCGCAAAACAACTTTTCGGGCAAGTTTGGGAAATTCCGGCAAAAATCCTTCGCGCGACCAAAAATTTGCCTGCTCCTACACCTATGGATTTGTGTTCGCTGGAAAATTGGAGCAAGAATCCAACAGACACCCACAACATGCCAAAGATTAACAAGCTAAGTTAGTACCTATACTTGAAGTACCCGGGTTTAAAAATTAATGCGCGAATTTTGCTGTAGTGTACGGTGCAAGCAAAACGAACCTTTTCAGTGAACGTACCGATCAACCATTTTACGTTTACGAAAAGGTCCACGGGGAACAAATTTTATTTCAGTCTCTTGCGCACCCCGTGGTCAAACAAGGTATTAAACTTTCAAAACGATTGGAGGATTCGCTCCACACATGTAATGTAAATTTATTCGTAACAAACACATTGCGCTTGAAAGTTAAACGAAAAGTAGTTGGGCAATTCTCAAAATAATTATTGGTATGTGATTCGGAAGCCGGCATCCTTAATTAGAGCAAGTACTAATTTTGGAAACCAAGGTTTTTAGCAATTGGTTGCCAAATAATTTATGATATGCTCGATTGCAGAATTCATTGCCTATGAAGCAAGGGAAAGATGGTATCACAGATGTGAATGCAAATATCCTAAGAAGAAATGCTTTTTAATATGTGCTTCAACAATGAACGCTAAAAGCAAACTCTTGAGCTTTTTAACACTTGTAAAAAAACATACCGTTGTAGTGGAGCACTTCGTCCGGCCACCATTTGCATGCCAACATCAGCAACCTTTCTGAATCACTTGCCAAGCTGATTAACGTCAAGTAATGCGAAAAACCTGTACTGCTGTATAGCAAAAAGCATATCGCGCCAGGACATCAGAACGTTATCAAATATTTCAGAAAAACCATTTTGTAATTGATTGGTTCGTCCCGAATGCTTTCTGGGAGGAGGGCTAAACTCATCTGCCTCTTTGTGACTGCAGCTGTATCGTGCAGAATGTATTCTTAATATTAAATACTTGTACAGTTATTTTTCAAGTTTTCATGCAATCGCTTCATGGATGTCACAAATCGCAGTTTGTAGCATCAACACCTACCAGGCTCATTCATATTAGTCCGAGTTAATGGACAGTTTTTCGTTCCTCTGTAGTTAGCAGAACGTAAACTTTTCAAAGATCGAAATTCTAATCCTAAGCTCTAAAGTTAACCCATTAATCCCCAGTCACCATTGGATATCAAGTACACAAAATTAAAAGAATATATCACACTTATTTGAGTAGGTTAATTTAGTAGTTTTCAACGATCAGCGCTCTTAGCATGAGAAAATCAACGAATGAACAACAATCACAAGTTCAGACGATTCAGCGAGCAGTTACTAGCAGAAACTGAAGTTAATGGTACCATAAACAAATTCTGGAAAAGCGGTCACTGGGTGTGCCGTTAATGCCAGAAGACCTTTTGTTATTTATTACGATCAAAATCAAGAAAACGTCTGTTTGGAAAACTGGATTCGTGTCCGAGTATTTAGTCACAGTCCAGTCCCAGTCGATCAAGTGCTTTGCACTCGTGGCATGCTTTGCCAATTGCAGGCTTGGCGATGCCAGCTGACAGCGCTGCCGGGGCAATCTGCCCTTAGTGGCACAGTTTGACTTATGTAGTCAGAGTAAAGGGAAATTTTGAATGAATTGCTTGGTGGTTTGTCAACTGCTTCATCATGCACTGAAGTAACTGCGTGTAGGTCGGGTATTGTACATGTGGTCGACATTTTGTGGTTCACAGCTCTATAACCGTTAGCTGTAAACTCACAACACATTTGCGATTGTAAATATATTGTGACAGGCTGTTTTTTTACTCTAAGTTTGGCAGTGCCATATAAGATAGTTATTTCAGATACTTATAATTTAGCAAAGACTTAGCAGCATGGCAATTGGCCTACGTGTCAGTTATTCCCAAGACGGTTAAACGACGCAGCCACTTGCCGACTAACTGTTACGCAGTTTTTTAAGCAATGCCCTGTCTCTGTAATGATTGCTTGCAATTTGTCTCTTCCACTGGGAACAGATAACAAGCTAAATTGACGTACAAGTCAATATTGACCCAAATTCTTATAGTTCATTCACGGTCAAATGAAGGTGCCTGGAGTGTATGACTAAAAGCAAGGCTAACTACATGTCGAAGTCATGTGCGACACTTCTCTCGATTAGCTCAATGAGTGTCTCTTGAAAGGGCCCACGTTATATTCGGTGACAGTATTAAACACTGCAGGGTGTAGCAACGCCGTAGGATCGTTTATGCCGTGTCAGGTCGGTTCATAGTCCCTGCGCGCCTTTAACATTCCCCGCAATCGTAGAACGCAGGACTACTCAATGTAATAGGGCGGACTTGCATTTTTTCTACAAGTTTCGGACGCGGTTGAGGAACAAGCACCATGCAGATATATGCCGATATTATTAACGACACAATAGCAGAAATTCTAATTGTTATAAACAGGTTTGGAAAAGTTGTGGAATAATGGTGTGACAGAAAAAGTGCCCAGCAAAGACTTTGAAATTAGCTGCGTCGATTTGCAATTAAGTTTCTCTTAACGATATTCCGCTTTGACTTTTCAAAACGCGCAATTGTTAAGACACTAGTTTCGCGAACGAGACTGTTACAGTTTTTTCCCTGGTACACACTGCTCGATACTGCTTACTCACTTTTTTCAAGTCCAAGTTGTCCAGGATTAAATTGTTGCCATTAATTTTTGTATTTGGTCTTGTGTTAGGTGAAGCACCGTGCAGTTTGCATAAACGAAATGCTTTCATAATAATGACTTCTCAGTATATCTCAAAGTAAAATATATCTATTTATGTTTTACGGAAAAATCTGCTTAAAGTGTGTGGCTCTACGGGTCTAGTTTCGCAGCAAGTATTGCAATGGTTTAGGTGCAGCAAAAGAAGTCGGTCAACCTGTTAAACGAAAGGTGCTGCTTGCCAGTGTTTCTTTCTGTGCGTTGATTTCCGGGCAACTTCTTGAAGGGAACCGTGCGTGCGTAGACGTTCTTTTCGGTAGCAGTTAAGATTGCAGTAGGGTGATATTCACGGCAGTGATCCAGTCGGGCAGCCACGCTTAGAGTACGAGGTTAACTGTTGCAAGCAGAAAGTAGTGATGAAAAGTTCAGAACATCAGATGAAAGGAGGTTTTTCTTTTTGCAGTGTGGGCATGAAGTTAGTTCGGTATCGCAAGTACAGTGGAATGAGATGTTGAAAACAATGTAGATTTCAGTTTTTTCAGAATGACTAATGTTGAAATTAGCTTTAAAGTTAAAATCGCAGCTATTTAGATGACGTCCCACAGCGATAGAGCGCGTGGTGCGTGCTAATGTGCGAATAAAAGCCTTTGTCATTCCGTGGTAGTTGAGCCTCTTTTTGCTGTGTTGTTTGCTGGCAATCCCTTAAAAAATTTGACTAGGCTGGAAAAACTATGTCTTACGCCTGTGTTGCGTGTTTCAGAAAACAAGATGGTTCGGTTACCATGGCGTGCGACCCGGACAACGAAGTGAAATCTCTACGTCACTTAAGCAGAATGGCTGCGAGAAAGAAATACTCTTCTGTGGACGTGGATGCTCTTGTTCTCCCCAAACCAATAAAAGATTACCTCTCGTACCGAGTCCCTTGGTGCAACCCCGCATGACATTTCAGAAGAGCCCCGTGAATTGGCACCGTGAGCTCGGCCAAGCAGGCCAGAGGAACAGTGGTAAAAAGGAAAAGCCGGGTGGCGTCGATCGTGCTGCGATGTTACGTCTGATACGTGCAGCGCTGTGGTGCGTGCTTGATGTGATTTTATGTCGTTTGAGACACCGGGAGTAAAACTTCTTTAAAAATTTGTTTTTGCTTATTTGCGTGCGTTTGTATGTAATAGTGTTGCAAAACATGATTAACTTGTCGCCGATCTTGTCTTAAGTCGGGAGCGATCGATGCTTAACTGTTTTACGGAGCGATACGTTTAACGCATATAACAACATTTAAACGACGCTATGTTGTACCGGCATACAAAAGCTACTGTCAACATGCTGCGCACGTTTCTCACAACGGACCTCCTTGCTTTTTCACATGCATGAGCTAGTTTAACTTGTAGCGCGCTATTTCCGAACAGTTTTATTTTACTTACGAGCAAAATCTTAACTTGTGCGAACACCCAGTTTTTGTTTATGGTGTGTCAGGAACAGTCATCTCAGGGCGAATGTAAAACTCTTGTTTCCCTTGACTTGGAAAACTAGCATCGCGGGTGAAGCTGCGATGATGTTCATCGGTTGAATGGCGCTTTGTTGTTCGTAGACCTTTCACGTGCTGCAAAAAGCGATAACTTTGTGCTTTAAGCAGTAATCTTCGATGTTCTGGATAAGCTGTTGAGTTCTGAACGTGCGATGTTATTCATCAGCTGCACCCGTAGTCGGATCTACATTTTCCATGTACATGCCTTGTGCAGTTCTGCTGGGAAGTAAGGATACGAGTCGGCCCGCTTTAGTATGAAACTGTCTTGGTCATAAACCACTGTAAACTCACCTTACTTGCAAGACAGCATACTTTAACTGCGAGACAAGCAAAACCAGTCCTTGTGTCATACCAGCAGTCTGCCTCAGTTTTATCAATCGAAATGCCCTGATGGTTGCTGTGGAGCAAGCATGAATTTGGTGAAGCGATAGCAACTTTATTATGTTGTCAAAATAGTCCTAATAATTGCATACACTTGTAGTTAAAGTCAGCTAACCTCACTCGTAGTGTTCAAAGTCAACGTATGTAATCACACACGAAGTGGTGACCCAGATAAGGTCTTACCTATGTATCGGTCCCTTGAAGGTGACGGTGATGACCTTGCGCGCCAGCATTTCGTTGATGCAAGCTGTGATTTCAGACCATTACCTCGCCTGCCCGACACCGCTTCTCTGCGCAAGTTTTGTACGTGTACTATATTCATGGTTTACGCGTTGCATTTTGAAAGTTTCATGAGCACAGATGAGTTTCTCGTTTTTTCTGAGGTCACGCATATGTTTGAACGTAGCATCGAGAGCGATTTGCTCCTCACACGACAACAGAGATCAGCACCAGTTGTGCTGAGCAGCTGGCTTGCTATGATCTTCAGCGCACGTCGTGACGGTTTTTGGTTTGGGAGTTCCTGCAATGAAGTAATATGGGAAGGAGGGTCATCTCAGAAAACATTGTTTGATCAGTGGGAGCGGCAAATGCTTCGCCAACTTTGGATTGATGAGGGTGGGCAAGAAAATGACGCCACTACCAGCAACATACTAAAAAAGTCCCGTCCATTTACAGAAGGGGCAACAATTGCAAATGGGGTCTGGTATCTCCACTTGGGACGCCGCTGGATTGTGTAGGTTAGGTTTAGGGGCTGTCGTTTCTGGTTTCAGGTATGGTTTTGCTTGTTTTCCGGGCTGTCTAAACAAAGAAGCCTGTAGTGTTTTGTTTCGACAGTGTCGCAAATGTCCTGTTCGTAGTAGACCATCCGGGACATGCCAGATGAAACATGCGACACGATTCTAACGGAGTGCCCCTTTGGTGCATCAAACGGATAAAGTCTTGTGCTTAAATGTTCACATTTTTCGTTAGAGCCCTGTTTGCGAGTATTTTTCGTAGTCTCAAGGTTGCATGTGGCAGAAACCTCTTAGCGGTAAACACTTTTCGTATTAAGAAAGTTCATGGATCACATCATTAAAAAGCTTCAGATTAACGCTGCATTGTGCAACGCCGATTTCGTTTTTTTGTATCGCAAGTTTCTTTGCTGTGCAGCCGCTACTTGCACCACGTGTCTTAATTCAGGAAGCAGGTGCTGCGGACTGCAGTACTTCGTCGCCACATGTAGGTACGTTATCAGCTGCTGTTTGCAGCACTAGCGTCAGACAGTGTCATTACCAGAAATAAGGCGATGAATACGTGCTGCCAGGTCTACAGTAGCAATATTTTGGAATTTTGCATCGGTAAGGATCGTTTCCTTCAAGGAAATAATCGAATTGGACCGCCTGTGAAATGACGGCGATTAGATGAAGATGTGTTATCCAGAAGTTGCGTACATTTGGTATCACGCCCTGGCATTACTGCCTATGCACTGTGGCAGTTAGTGCACAAGTAGGTAATTTACTCATGTCCAATTTTACTTTCAGCAGCTTTATTTTTTATACAAATACTGTCAAAGCATGTCACCGCATCGGAGGGCTCAAGAAAAATTAAATTTTCGTACCTGAAAATTGCGCCCACGATGCGTTTTTATNTAGCCGCATGAAAACTTAAGGGATGGTTAATTGCCAGTGGGGGTCTGTACCAGTGGCTTCACTGGCTAGGCTACGACCTGTTTCTGCTCATGTATTCAAAATTCAAATCTCAACCCATTTCGATTTGATATTTTGCGTTTATTTTACCATTCGCAAATGTGCAATGTCGTCGACTTTGAAACAATTCGAAACTCACATAACTCTCTGTCTCCAGGCCAGTCCCGTCGCCACGGGGGACTGCTGGGCTTGCCCCACCAAATAGAGCACCAAGCCACCCTAAACTGAAATATGAAACACTATAAATCAATGGAGTATCTTTCAATGTTAAGACCCCTTGAACAAATGCAAAGTCCCCCATTGAAGACTTTCTGTCCACGGTTCTGCTCCAGACAGCACCGTCTTCGCCTTGTGGCTTATGAAAAAGCGCAGAGCTGGTCACCACTAATGTGCAGAGTTTGAGCAATCTGTCGCTTTCGGCGATTAGACCAATACTACGTTACTGAAACAGGACGGTCCCATTTTTGCTCAATCTCTAAAAAGTTTTGAGTCTTGCGGTTGTAAGTTTCGCACAGAAAAAGTCTCCAGACTTTCCGATCGCACAGGCGATCTATGTCTTATCGTGATGCTGTCCCGCCGTGATCATACTGTGGCTAGAACTGCAATGCGACTACAAAATCTGCCCTACAACAAGTGGAGTAGTTTAATTTACAGCACTCACGGACGCATACGGAAGCACTGTCAAGTTGCTGCTCACGAGAATATACAGCAGGTAGACTGGCATTGGTGTGCAATATTCGAAGGATTCGTCAACCACGTTCTTGAAGGCCTAGCGCCAAAGACGGCGTCTAATGACGCTACAAATGGCAACAGTAAGGTCACGTGACATCTAACGTACAAACAGTGAAAGAAGGGCAGGAAACAGGAGCACCATAACAGCTTCAACGCTCGTCAAAACAGCATCGTTAGATAGATTTATTTGGCGGTACTGAATTAATTTCGCTAGATATACTCGATAAAACAGAAAAAACGCCGAGGCACGACAAAAAACAGGTTATCTAGTCAGGTGCCCCATTAAGTACGTGAGATTGATGTTTCCATGGTGAAGGTTGTGTCGACCGCTAGACATGCTGATGCAGTCCGATGTATGGGTTGCGGGATTAATGGCCAATTGCAAAGAGGTTACTCTTGTCGGGCACAAATGGCCATGACGTTTAATTGTCATGGACCGCAATG
>JGI24158J21664_10002881_pt1 | contig 21249 bp, 10 predicted proteins | sample Ectturendosymbi3_FD_21664 | JGI IMG/M metagenome (IMG submission 21664)
GCATACGTGGTCACACACACACGAGAAATTTCAATCACATGTAAATCATCTACAATAATAACGCAAGAAGTGTTGTCAATACAGGCAGTAAGTTGTCCAGCTGCGAAAATATGTTGGACATTGTAAAAGTTTACGCTATTTACGAAAATTATATTTATTCTACAATTTTCTGTCATTCTATCTCAGCACCTCAAAAAATAACATAATAGAAGCTCGACAATCTTGGCAAACCAAACAAACATATCTGCTTGTCCAGCACGACAAGGTCTCATTTCGCGAAAGCATTGAAAACAATACTGTGAACCCTACAGTGAAAGTTTAGAAACGTGTGGATAGTCAAAGTGACACACGATTCGCCAGATATTAGCGATTAACCAAAATTTATATATACCTACTGCAAGGATAACATAACGAAATTCCGCGTGAACTGTTGTAGGTCTGATGCCTCAAGCCCGTCCCTCCACAACGGAACCTTCCCCCGGCTGGGAACCGATCAGCTCTTCCTTGTTCAGCACTTCCAACACTTCGCTTGCCTGGACGTCGCCCAGCAGCCTCGCCACAACTGTTCCGCCTCTCCCTGGAACACCTACAACGCCGACGACCAATGCCATGATCAGTCCAAGGTGGAATTCTGGCAACAGTCCGTCTCCAGTGGGCAGAAGCACGCACGAGATTTGGTCGGTGAGCAACGCAGTGACGATGGACGAAAACCGTAACACGGCTGAGGTGAGACACGCCGTGTGTTTATGTACATGAAATCTGTGAACATGCGTTCAATAACACACTGAAGAATTTGCTGAAGTGAAGGTGTTTTGCATGCAGAACGACCCACTTGGCGTGAAGAGCATATGGAATGCGACCGTCTCGTACCCAGCAACCACCGATCAGTCCTATACTTTCTTTTAGTGCTTACGTTCTTCCTGTGGGAACTTTCAAAATTCTTTCGGTTTCCGTCACGCTCTAGCGCGTTTTACTGATTTCTTTTTAAACGGAATCTCATCTCAGTTTTATGCTTGGTGCAACTATGCGATTAAGTTTCGAGTTAAATAAAATTCTTCCTGCTTTTATTGCATGTTTGTGGTTACGGTTTTTTTTTTGCACTACGGACCGGATTGAGTCTCCTCGCAGTCTAAAAAATTCGTAAAAGCGTGAAAGGTATCCTCAGCTCTTTTCAAGCTTTAGTCGCTCCTTAATTGTCATGAAAGGACTGTCCGACGCAGACATCAGCGACGAGTTCACTGCAGCAGCAGCTGTTTGCGGAGTTTTCAGCAAACTGCTCCCCAACGAAAAGTTTAATCCGAACGATATGTCTTCAACAGCTGCGTTTCCGACGAGACAATCAGTCGTTGTTACATCATCAGCAGTTCTGGTTGTCTGACCCCCTGCAATAGAACATAGCATCAACCTTCATAATATCGACAAGCTGAATCTCACAGTTTACTTTTTCATTCACGTGTGTTACCAACCGAAGAGATTTTTCCTGATAGTCGTTGCTTCTTCCCCAGCAGTTGGTTTTTCGCGCTTGGATGGACTTACATGACCGACGTAAAGTACATCGTCGTCACGTGATCCTTTCTCCCTTTTAACCGGAGTCTTCTTAATCCCAGCCTTAGCTTTGGTGGCTCGTTGCTTTTTCTTCGGAAAGAAGTCGGTGATCTTCGTGGTGGGCAGGTCTAGAGAGGTTAAGTCTCGTTAAAGCGTCTCCATAGACATGTTGCACAACTAACACCTGCGGATACGATGAGAGCAGAAAGTTTTTAGAGGATCTGTTTTGCTGCTGTGCTGAGCTAGGTTTGTGGTTTACTACTAGCACTAGCGTACATAGCCAGTGTGCCATGGCCCCCCCCCTCATACTCTCAAAATAAAAAAAATGTATAAACAGTATTCGGCTGTAAAATGTTTAATTTTTGGCGAATAACACTATTTTGTTTAGAAAAACGCCTCTCAAAGCACAAAATGACTAATTTTGTAAAAATTGTGGGGGGCATGGCCCATTTGGCCCCCCTCGGAAATTTTCTGCGTACGCCACTGACTACTAGCGTTACTTCGGATATCAATTTTTAATATCCGGATTTTTTATTTTTGCAACCGGACAATAACCGCTAATTGTTAGATAATGCAAACTCATGACACAGTTTGACAAACGTGGGTAGGTGCTACTTAGCGTTTCGCCGATTGGAATTACTTTCATGGGGCCCCACTGAGTAGTTTTTGCAGAATTTTTTCAGGGGGCATCAAGTCATTGTGATAGAAGTCAGTGATGTGAAAACTAGACCCGAAAGAGTGACACCGAGACATGGATGACGTACCGTTTCACCATTTGGCAATACTCTTACAGTGAAATTAAAACCGACCTATCAGTCTCCTTTCTGGCAAAAATTATGTTGTGATTGTGGGTGGATTGGATTAAAGAGACAACATTCCGATACACGACACCTGGCCAAGTTGCATCGTTTGTCCATCCAATGGTTCTGGCAAATTTTAAATTTGAGCTGGTAAGACTCATCAGATGCACCAACCGACGAACTTCTGTCAGACTCAACACTTCCGAAATGACTTCTTGTACATACGCTTCCCCTTTGGCTATCTGGCATGACGTCATCAGTCCGGCTGCTTACGTGGTCGCAATTTTCACTGTGGTGCGGCTCTTCTAAAGCTTTTTCTTCATATTTTGACGTAGCTCTGTTAAAGTACTTGTCCAACGCACTATGCTCTTCCTCAGCTTCAGCTATATTTGCGTTAGTTTTAAATAGCCTTCTTTCGACTGCCACTCTGTTTTTGGCCGAAGTCACTTGGCCTTTGACTCATGTTATTTAGCTTACAGAAAAATAACATTCCTGAATCAGAAGAGTGGAAACCGTTATTTGAGCAAGTTCTGAATATCCCGGAAAAGGTTAAGAAATTCCTTTTTCTCTTAGCACGAAAGTATACTGTAAAGCGATTGCAGATTTCGCAAATCTTTAAATCTACTTTGTAATTTAGTCTCCTTTGAAACTTCCACGAAAGTCACCCCACCTTTGCACTTTTTCAGATTTTTTGTAACATTCAATTATTAGGCTTTACTTCAGAACGTTCACGACGCCATCTGTGAGATTGGTGCCATGATCGTTTTTCGGTAGTACAGTATTTCATGGTGCAACTTTCAACATCACTTCACGTGAGCGAACCAAACTGTCACTTCTGTTACTTTGTAAAAACAAATTTTTTGTTACTTTTGGAGGAACCGTTATTTTTGCACAGCTGCATAACAGTCATGCAGTTGGCGTAATCAAAACTTTTTTTTCAAAAGTTTTTGCCAATCTCAGGTTGCATCGTCAGATCTCTGAAGGGAAATTGATAAAGACTGACTACGCCGCCGACATTTGTAATTACGAACTGAACTTACGCCTTCATAAGTAACTACGGAAACGGCAACAATTATCGAACCGCATTTCACACTTTATCTGCCAAATACAAAACGCTTTTATAAACAAAAAAGAAAACAGCTTCAAAGCTTAAACCCTCTACATTTTACCTAGGTGTTATTAAAAGAAACAGGCTACACATGCAGAAAAGCAATTAATTACATTACAAAAATGAATTGAATTATGGTGGGCGTGTTAAATATGATGTGAGTAGGGGTAGCTGCGTGTTAAAAACCGCGCAGTTCACTTTGATTTTCGTTGGCAACGGATCCCACGCACTATGGACCCGCGCGACGGCACTACACAAGCAGCTATTTTGGCTAGGTTAGTACGGGTAGCGCGGAGCCCTACAACGGAAGAAGCAACCGGTCACACTGGGTTAAAACCAGCGCTGCGTATATGACGAAAACCATGCATTTTTAACATTTACTGCTTTGGCAACGCATTTCGTCTGAAGCACAACGCATCGACTGTGGAGTCGTACCAAGGAGTCCACACGCACTGAATATACCCTTTCTGCTTCCACAGAAGCGGGCTGGATAGTGAGTTTGAAGATTTGTAGGGAGTTAAAAGGTGTAAAACTCATTAGTAACGTCACTTTTTATCCGGTTACCCGACAGAAATATATCCGGATATCGGATAGCAAAAAAAACTCTCGGCTATCCGGTTTACCATAATCCGGATAATGCAACCCTAGTTACGACGTCAAATTGGAATCTACCTACTTTGCATCGGGCGTTATGAAACAAGGTACCCTTGTGTGTATCAATAATAACAGAAATGAGACTAAATTGACTTTCTTCGAGTTCGTTGACTGGGATCAGATAGTCATTGCAGGGGCCCTGGATTGGATCAGTGAATCGTTGGCTGAAATCTTTAACCAGCTGTAGCTTCCAGCGATAGAAAATACTTCCTGTGCCGCTGTGCAATGCACCAGGTTCGTAACCAGCTTGGGACACCAGGCGGGGCGAAGAGTTTTCTGAGAGGGTGCCACATTTCTAAACATGTTCAATAGTTTTAAACTCTGTCCAGCACATTTTTCCAGGGGTGCTAGCCCCCTGGTTACGGGCCTGCAATGAGCTTTTTCGACGCTTGAAATGAGTTGTATTTGAAAAAAGCAAACTTCGCATCGGGTCGCTTACAAACAAGTCTTACTTGAACAAAGTCAGGAAAGACACTAGTGAGAAATGGCAAAAACAAAGTTTGGAATTGGCGGAAAAGAGCACGTCTCTGCAAAAATAGCGACAGTAGTGCTCATTGAAGCAGAATGTTTCATTTTTAGAGCAAATTTTTATTGACCAAAAAATTCGAAATAAGTTTGCTTTGATCTTACGAAGAGCGGACTAAACCAGTGGTTCGTAAGTTTTTCTCTACGACGCCTCCCATTAGCAATCGTTCTTTGTTACAAGCCCACCTGCTGTTAAATCAGTTCTTAAAGCAAATGTTTTTATTGATCAAACTTTCCATGTGGTAGAGCGCGTAAGGTCTCGGGCAATTCTGGGGAGGCGTGCTCCCCCACTTAAGAACCACTGGACTAACCAATTTAATGCTTCTTGAGTTTTTCATTAAAATGAACAACGTAAAGATAAAAATTCTGTACGAGTTGCAGTATAATCCATTGTTGGGATATTGTGTAAAATAGGGAAAGCTTTAAAGTGCGAATTTAACTTTGCTGGTATTCGGTCAAAATTTTAAGTGTCAATCTTTGGCACTGCACGTGCGAATTCTTTCATAAACAATTACTGAAGAAGCTAACGTACGTCGGCAGTATGGAATTCGAAGTATATCCCATTTTCTTCGATTCAAGGTGCGTTGTGCACGACGAACCAAACGGAACAGGCTTCAAAACGGTTTAAATGCGTTTATAACCAGAGCTCGTCGGTTTTCCTGATTAAGTATGAACTGCCGAAGTTTCCTTTACTAACGATTCATAACTGCAATTTAATCAACCTCTAATTAATCTTTGTTAGCCTACTAAGCTGCTGTTGCTTAATGCTGTAGCCCACATGCTAAAGCAACAGTCTGTTTTGAATGCTTTGATAGACCCTCCGACAGCCTGTTAAAGAAACACCACTCTCTCCTATACATAGCTATACTTCTGAATTCAAGCGTTGCATTCACTTCCCTGTTACTTTTTGAAAAGCGTCCTGGCGAACTCTCTCAAGTCAAAGTGCTACTCCAAAGCCCACATGTCCTGACATAAATTTACGCTATGCTGGCTGTAACATCACTGGTGGCCATCATTTGATCACCAAACAGGTGGTAAAAATACTGCAAACCTTCAGGGTCAAGACCGTGATGAAACACCCCTGGTAAATTCTAGGAGAAATTAAGCGTTGTTTCACAAAATATAACAACAGTGCATTTTCATTTTATCTTAAAACAACAGTGTTTTTTCTTTTCAGCTATGCAAGACAAACGTAAGAGTAATGTCCTTAAAACTGTAGACTAGAGCAGGGGTTCTCAACCTTTTTCCCGGTGAGTACCCCCGAGTGATAAAACAATCAACCCGAACTCCTACGTTAGCTGGCAAAGCTGTGGATTTCACATTGTATCACAACAACGCAAGATCAGGCAAAATCTACGCAGAGTCTTCAATCGGCACGCATTTTCCTCTAGTATAGGATATTAAAAAATTGCAATACATGAATACTCAACTCCCATCCAAGTACCCCTGAAGATCTTCCCGTGAACCCCTAGGGGCTCGCGAACCCCAGGTTGAGAACCACTGCTGTAGAGCATGCCGTACTAACAATGAATCTGTGAAAATTGTACCTTTAGAACCATTTTTTGGAATCTTTTGTTGACGTTTCACGTCATTGTACGCAGAGACAAGTTCTGGGAAAGTTTGAGCAAACAAATCTTGCCGTTCGAGGGTGACAGAAACGCGCCCGTCGTCGAGATCAGAGATTCGCCAAATCACTTCGTAAAGTGGAACACCTTGTCGCTTCCGCTCCTTAACAACTCTAAGCAGACAAGCACGCGGATGAATATTATCAGTAAATCACTTGCTCTAACACTGAACAGCGGTTTAAATTGTCTACCTCTGTGGTTCGGCCAGCGCTAGCGCTTTCGCCGGATCATGAGCGAAATTCCTCAGTGTCCAAGATGTGAGGACTGGCAGCGTCTTCGTAATACAATCTTCTCTTGTCCACCCAAGTTGTTCCGTCAGGATGGCCACAACACCGCGGAGGGACGGGTGTTTGTCGTCGAGAGATTTTGAAGGTAGTTTTTGAACTCGAGTGAATTCAGCGATTATCGCCTCATTCGGGAACGATGCAACCTTCAAATCAATTTACACGGATATAATCGTTCACGTACAGTATCATTACTCGTCTTAAGAAGCATTTGGAACTCAATAACAGCTTTCTGGGATTGTTGAAGTATTTGACACCACCAGTCTACGCAAACCCAAGTTATATGATGGAATTTCAAGCAGCGGCGGATTCAGGGAGGCAATTTCATGCAATTGCATCAATAACGGCTGGCTTTGTAAATTTGCAGGACAAAGTAGTACTGGCGTCACTTTGCTTTCCGTTCTGCTGAAAAATTACGGAAAGCATTGGAGATGGAGTAATTAATAGTACGGAAGTGCAAAAAAAACCTCAAATTTGGTGCCGTATTTTGGCTTGCCCTTTGTCGACTGTTCCCACTAACGAATATTGTATAAGACGAATATTGTCTTTGCAGTATCATTTGTATAAAAAAGTATATGCCCACATTGATAAAACTGGCTACTGGTTCAAAGAAACTTTACTTTTGCGATTTACTTCAACCTGGGATTGCTTAAAAACTTTTTTCGTTTCGATTTGCTGGTAATCATAGCTCTTCATACATTTCGATGAACTTCACAATACTACTTGCAACGGCGTGAACGGGGTGTATTGAAAATAACTTCATTATTCAATATTCAACTTAGTTGGCGTATAAGCTCTCAGTGTCCTTACGCCAACATGAGTTGGGGTATATGGCACTAAATTTCACTGGCCAAATTTTTGAAAAACGCAACACAAGCATCGCTAGTAAAAACAGGTGCTGGCTGCGAACAGTATCAGCTGAAAGCTAATTTATTCTATCGAGCCCAAAGTTTTTATTCCAATGCTCTCGCACTTTCCACGCCGACGGAGTTAAATAGTTTCAGCAGAGCTTGCCCACGCTCCTACAAACGAATATGAACGCAACAGACCAAATACTTGTGAATGTTCTTCTGAGTACTTTTGAACTCAACACAAATGAACTTGTTCGAAAAAAAAAATTAAACGTAAAACGAAAGCGAAGTAACTTCATGAAAGCAGTGTCGGGTGTTCAGAGAACACCTGGAAATGAAGAAAAAAAATTTAAAACTTGGGTTTAGAGCATTCATTAGCGATTAATGCCAAGAACTACCTTTATTTGTATTGTTTTCTCATGCAGCGGATATATTTCTTAACACGGCCGAACGATTTTTGCTTGTCTGCTCAAGTATGACTACAGGATGTTCAAGAACACCCGAAGTTAAATAAATAAACAAAGAAAAGAAAAAAACAGTGGAACCAAACTATAGCGCTTTTAAAGCAATCAGGGTGTTCACCTTGCCTGTTGCACACCTTCGTTTCGTCATGCGTTGTTCTGCTAGCATTTCCGCTTGATCTGTACAGTAGAAGCAAGTTGTGCAGTGGGCTGAATTCTTTGTAGTGGACTTGAACATGAGTTTTGCTGCAGGTTGAAACTCCCTACTTTGGCTAGGTAGGTGGTGTGGTTTGTCTGTGTGATGATTACTGTAACAGTTTGGACGAATTTTGAAATGAAAATGCAGGAAGGTGAATATTATTGACTTTAGTAGTGGTGAGCCTAGCCTCACGTGCAAAGTAGCCCAAAGCTAAAGTGTGGAATGTTGATAGCAGTCGAAAATCAGATGCTTCCTAACACGTAAGCCAGTAGATTAATTTTACGATTCTATGTCGAAAAATGCCATTTATTTCTTATCAGTGAGTTCAATTGAAAAGATTTTGTCACGAGAGATGAAATTAATTCATTCTTGTTCGTGCCCGATGCTGTCGACGTTCCAGCGTACGTGCTGCGCGTGGTTTGATTAATATGATCAACTGCCAATCTGTTCAATCGTTCGAATGGCTTGTGACAGGCGACATGGCTGGTGAACCTTCACAGTTTTGGGCTGGTTGCGAGCCTGGTGAGCACCCTACCAAAATGGTCACCGTACGCCACTGCATGAAAGGTTAATTTTTTATACCTAACTTCGCTGAACTCCCAAGACTTTTCTAGCTAATGTCGAGCAATCTTGTGTTTAAGATTCCGCATCACTTGAATACCACCAAAAGAGTTAGAGACATAAAAAATACGTGTGGTAGTTTAATCGCGCATTATTCTTTGATTGTGGACGTGGTAGTACCTTATCAGAGAAAGAGCAGAGGTGACGTCAAACAGGACCTCACGTGTGTTCAAACTCTCAGGGGACTGTGGAGCTACATTTTTGCACGCGAAAATTGTGACATACAATACCGAGCTTCTCAGCATTTCGTTGATGCAGTCCAAGTATACTTTTGAAGCCAGAACAAAAAAAAACAGAATTCAAGCAGATTTGAACATCATTCCAATTCGGTAAGCCGCTAATACCGCTTGATCTTCCTTTGAGCTAAAATCTACCTCATGCTGCGATTAGTGGTAAAAAAAGGTTCAGGACTTCTTCATATTGTTTTTATTATAATTATTTTGGCGATCCCGCACGGTATAACTATGGCGACACGTGTCTTTTTGTCATCATCTCATTTACTTCATGAAAATTTTGCCTTCAGCCTGTTAAAATCTGCTTAGCAGAAATGAAGTTTTCATTCACAACCACTTTTGGGCCTACTTTTTTAGCTCTGCCACGAATATTTTCTTCCAACGTAGCGACCATCCTATCGTCCTCTCTCTCATGCCAAGAGCATGTACACCTTTCATCACTTTTGATGCCGATTTTGCAAGATTCCTTACATACTGGGCAGAGAGCTTTTGCGTGTTCCGCTTTCCTTCCTGGAAAGATAACGTGCCTACTTCATTGCGGCCAACCGTCAGCTTCAAGGATTTTCGTGTTAAAACCTTTTACCTGCATGCTTGCAGAACGAGCAGTGACTTGGTTTTACATCATCCAAGATTAAAGGTCGCGATTCACCCGTTAGACGTCTAAGTTTCTCCAGAGGGTTGTCACCTTTCCAATTCCTCAGCAACTCCACGGCTTGTACCTAGACGCAAATAATTGTAGCGCAACTACGAACCATCAAGCAACGGATACCTTTAAATGGATTTTTCCCAAATACCTTTCCAACACCTGGGATTCCTTTCTCGGCGTAGTCGCATCCTAGTAGAAGAGCAAGAGCAATAAGTGAGTTGCGCGTAAGGCCGAGTTTTCGTTCAATATCCTCAGCGGAGTAGGATTCTATCGCTGTTTCCGCCTGCGAAGATCATGATCGAAAGACTGCATCCCCCACCAGGGACAGATCGCTGGGTAACATGCTATCAGTACCATTACCAATCATCGTTTTAACGAAAAAACATTTTTTATTTACATCAAGAGACTTGTCAACATGCAGAACAGACTTTTAACATTAACTTGTCAGTTTCAAAAGCTGCAGAAGGTTTTAAAACGCTGAGTATAAAATGACAAACTTCGACAAGAAAAAAACTAGTTGCAATATTTTCTGTTTTTGCCTAAACGAAGAAACTGACGATACTGCAGATTGTAACTCTCCAATACAAGAGAAGCTCTCTAGCGTTCACAACTTCAAAAAAATAATTACCAGCACAGGTTTGATCTACCCTACATTGCCATTTTTGGGGCAACACTTCAAACGCAATACAGGAAAACCAATGAAGTAAATAATAATTCACCTTAAAACTAGGTTTATCGAAGTAGAAACGGTGAAGAAAAAATTAAGATTAGAATCATTGTAATGATTAAAATAGAATCAATGTCAACTGATCAGTGGTTGCGAATCTTTTGAAACATGTTATTGCGACTTACATTTCGCTAATCAGATCATCTACCGATTTATATTCATTCACACAATATGGGTATGAACTGCGTGTAATGGAACTTGTGTTTAATTTCGACGTGCCTTCTTCAGTTTATCATATTTTTTACCTTGCATGATAAGTTTGTGGTTGCAGATGTCATGAACTACACAATCGCATGCTTTTCATTACACTAACTTGCAAATAAATCGCCAACAGGATACAGTAACACACTTGCACATATTTTTCATGACAACCAACTAGCTCAGAAATTATTTCAACCAACCATCTACAGTGTAATTCAAATGTTGAAGAGAGGTTGTTTCTGTATAGTTGGAATCATGAACACCAGAAGTAATTTTGGTATAGAAACACAAATGCTCACATTTACCAGCTTTTTAATTGAAAGGTGGCCAACTTTTTTGTAAAAAATAGAAACTTTGGCCATTGCATGAGTCAATATTAGCAACATTACCAAGTCGAACCACAGCGTTTATAAGAATCAATATGTAAAACGTAGGAACATGATGTTTTTTTTGATAACGTGTTCTACAAAGTGTATGTCACATTTTACTAAAGTCAGTTTTGAAAAATTATGACTTCAAGCAAGGTACAGTAAAACTACAGATGACACAATACTTTAACAATTCGGGAGATCTTTTCATAAACACTCATTCTCAAATGTTAAGCCTGAGTTTATGATGACAGCAACACGCACACATCGTCTTTTGGATGCTTTTCTGATTGTATGAAGTTGACAATCAACTAGTCTTCTGTAAACACAATCTTAATTACATCATATAAAGTTGGAGTTAATGCTACTTTTCACATTGCAGTATCATGTCATACACATGTAACATCACATCACAGCAGGAATTGCACAAAGTCAATAACAAATATCACTTGTCCCAGTATCCACATTTTCTAGTCCAAACTGAACAACTGTCAGAAATGTTGAAATGTTGTAAACTCCACTAATTTTTTCCTACATATGTTTAAAACACAAAAAATCAGGTTGCTAACCAATTAAAAACCAGTAAAGGGTGACAAAAAATTTCTGGAGAAGTGGTTGTAAGGTATAGTGTTTAACTACACTTGTCAAGGCACAGGGCATTATTCTATCAAAAAACAATGCAACTTAGTATAAAATATGCTAGCTTCAATGTTCAATAAACTAAGCTAAATCTACTGTGGGCCAGCCACATTTTCCTAGCACTGACACATTGTAATTTAATTTCTGATTTCTGCAACTATACACACTCATTAAAACATTTCTTAATTGCTAAAATATATATTTTGGGAAAAAGAGTAAATTGAGCTATTGGTGGTCATAGCTATTATCCTAGACAAAGTAAATCCATGTGATAGTAACAAAAAACGAAGTTGCTTTCATGAATTGTACCTGATCATCAGATGAGAAATTCCGATAGACCACATTAGCACCATAAAGAAAGCTGTCACTGTCATTTGTGAGGCATGCATCAACAAATGAGGTTGCATTGAGATGTGCACACAGGGCTTCTGCTTCTCCATCAGCTTTTACCCATGGAATGCCCAGCTGGTTTAACAGATCACAACACTATTTCCAAAAAATACAGAAAAAAGAGACTGTGATTGCAGGGTTTGTTCCCATATAGGAACTTTTATTTTCATAAATCTCTAGAGATGTACAAACCTGTTTGAATTTAGCATTTAAACGAGTTCTTGATCCACTGACAGACTTTCCACCTAGTCTAAGGAACAAAATATGGTTTGATCACATGAATTATAGTCTGTGCGGTTCCAAAGCACAAGAAGGTGACTCTCCACAGAAGTGACTCAAACTATTAGAAAAGATGGACTACCATGTCACATGATAAAAGATATCATACCAGGATAGTATAAGCATATTATTTGCTAGGCAAGCATAAACCAAAAAAGTCATGCAACAGATCTATGTTGGGATATTATAAGCACAACTGAGCCTAAATGCTTCAAGTGTCATGCATACCTTTTGCTAATGGTGTTCCATTTGATTTCTGGTGGTTTTCCATCAATTACAAAAATTAATCTAACGTCATATCGTGTCAGTGCTTTTATTCGGAAAAACAAGTTTCTGTAAAGAGAAATTTAACGTCACTTAATACTAACATATAACACAGTAGGTAAATAGCTGTTGACAGTTATAATAACACTTCAAATCAAAACTTTCTTTCTTTACTACTTCATCAGTTTATTTTCAAAAGTTTTGTGTCTAACATCAAAAACCCTTTAAGTTTATTACCGTGAGGAGCAATCACTAAATCATCTAACATGCATGATAACAGCAAATAACAATTGTATCCTCCAACTTGCAAAACAACCTTAATTACAGTTTCACACTAAGCTGCAGGGCTTAGCTGAGCCTATCAATAGCATAATGGTAATATTAATTTCAATACTGTGGTGCTGAATGTAAAAAAATGACATTGATGTTTGCTGCTAGTTTAATTTTATGAAACAAACCCATTGCAATCAGCAAACATATTAAACAATGCAATAAGACTAAATTTATGTCAAATGTCACTTCCATTGATCAATTCTTGCCAAAATTTTCCAGGTACTTGCACATCAACATCTCAAGTTATTTTCTGTCAAGCTTTGTTGTTAAATAATCATCCTACTTGTGTTCACAAATCATGTCAATTAACAACTATGATTTCAGTCCAAGAAACTCTACTCGCCATCACGAACACCTACTTAGATACTTTCTCTACAAACCTACATATACTTACACACTTAGTAATTTTGGGACAGACACCAAGGTACATACCAATACAGATTTCGAATCTAACGGATAAGTGAATGTAATCTTTTTATCTTTTGTATATTTCAATATGAAAACTATAAAGAGATATTGTAGACATAATAATTGTTTGGGCTTCAATTGAAAGGTGTTTTGTGAAACTGGTATAAACATGATTTACTCTCAAAAACTGCCTGGTATAATTAGGAAAACCACCTGGTACTGAAAGTGTTAACACTGAACTTATTGCTTATGTTATACTGTTCTCTAGGCATGTGACAATCATAGTCACTGCTGAGCGTTTTTTCTAGAACAGATAATAGCCTAATACTGTAGCAATAAGCTTTAAGGTTTATACTTTTGGCCTTCTGCAAATGCAATTGTTCTGAACGAGCACAAATGTTAAATTACCCGATTCATTTACCATGTACATTTCTTCAGAACTTTAACAACTGTGAATAAGCGTTTGGTGGTACAGCACTTGAAGATGGCGCGAAGTAAGAGATTCATCCCAAAGCTTTTCGTCTGACACTCTTCAAGGGACATCGTCAGAATGAAGTGGAGGTACAACCAAACTGGTTTATGAACAGAAAAGCAGAGTTATCATTGGTTGAAACAGTAGCCAATAGGAAAGGGTTTAGGAGATCGGAAAAGAAGAGTTCTCATTGGTCGAAACAATTAGCCAATGGAAAGAGTTGATCTGTTTTTCGAACCTTGTCAAAGGTTTAGAAGATCTTCAGGGAGTAAACGAATTTTTTTTGTTTGCAGAGAAGGGGATTCAGAGATTTGATGAAGTCGTCTAGGGTGGAGAGATGAAATGGAGTGCAAGCTCGAGTGAGAACTTGTCTTGATTGTAATGTAAGGCACATTGGGCGTTGTTAAGAAGATGTTGACAGATCGTGGATTGGTGAAATTGTGTGAGACTGGTGGCCTTACCGGGGCGGGGAAGGCTTTGACGGATGGGTGGAGTGGGAGGATGGGTAAGACTTTGGAATGTGTTGTTTAATTCGCTCTTCTAAGCGCTGAGACGTGCGACCAACGTACCGACTGTCACAGTGGCACACAAAGTGGTAAATTACATTGCTTTGATGATGGGAAGGTAGCACATCTTTCTTTGTTGCTGGTAAGAGCTGCCGGGTCATAAAAACAACACGTGGTTCGACAGAAAAGAAGCAGCATTTCACAGCAGACGTGACCTGCTTTTTGAACCTTGTCGAAACGTTTCCGATCCATGGAACATGTAGGTAGACTGGGCATTTTTTCACTGTGTGGACCGGGCTCGAGTTTAGTTGTTGAAGTTTTCGTTTGAGAGTGGAGTTGATTGAATGTTCCAGATAGCCATTTTCCAATAGGATTGAGCAGATTTTGTCAAGCTCTGGGTCCAGTTTGCCTTTTGAGCAGATCATAAAAGCTCTGTGAAACTAAGTACTAATTAAATTGATTTTCCGTTTGTGGGGTCTAAAGGAATTCCAGCGTAGATACTGGCCAGTGAAAGTATGTTTCCAGTAGACTGATGTTGAAAATTCTGAGCCGAGTCGTCCAAGAAGGGGAGGGAGTGATTGAATTCTTTTTCATGGGTGAAGCGTAAGAAGGGGTGAAGGGAGTTGAGATGCGAGAGAAACGTATTGCAGTCATCTTCATTGTTGAATACGGCGAATGTGTCATCGACATACCGGAAGTATGCTAACAGCCTGTTGGCAAAGTTAAAGAGTTTCTCTTCTTGGTAGCCGACGAAAATGTTTGCTAGTGCCGGGCCCAACGGTGAGCCCATGGCAAAGCCGTCGATTTGTCGATACATGTTGTTGTTGAAGCTGAATTCCACGAAGGAAGTGGCCAGCTGCATTAATTCGACGAAGATGTCACGTGGAAATGATGGCTGCGGCAAGACGTTGTTATTGTACAGAGCATCGGCGCAGATTTGTATGGTTTCAGTAAGCGGAACACTGGTGGAGAGGCTGGAAATGTCAAAAGGAACTGAGGAAGACAGAGGAGGGAAAAAAGGTAAAGTTTCTGACTTCTTCTACAAAGGTAAAAGAATCCGACATGCACTTGACAGACAGGTCTTGAAGGACTGGTTGGAGAAGACTGGTAAGCCATTTAGCCAGCTCATGCTGGGCCGATCCTGTCATTGACAAAAATGGATGTAGTGGTACATCTTTCTTGTGAGTTTTCGGAAGGCCATACATGCGCGGTCGCTGAGAGCCAGTGGGTCAGATTGCTTTGTACTCAGTTTTAGAAATTTATTTTTCATTTCTCAGTCGTAGCAAACGTCATTGTATCAGTGTTTCTATTTTAGCGGTGTTGTCATTGTTGGTGGCTAGCCCAAGATCAAGGAATTTAGTGGTGTCATTCAGAATTGTCTTCATTTTGTCGTTGTACTCGTTCTTGTTGAGGATAATGACACCAGCGCCTCTGTCTGGTTTAGTTATGAGGATTTCTTCATTCATCCACAGAGACTTGATAGCCTGAAAACATTATTTTGTCGTTAGGAAGTCACCCCAGTCTATGTGGCTTCCACAGTAAGCGTTAGCCAAGTCGCTTAACCTGGCCTTTAGGGCGGCGAGATGCTCTTTGGACCGAGATTTGTGATGGTCTAGTTGAGCGTATAGTACTTCGAAGTCAGCAAGTACCAACCAAAAGAAGAACAGTAACAATCTATGTCTTCTATTTCAACACCGCTTTGGCAACCAGACGAACTTTCAGAAGAACAACATAACAAACTTATATGTTCTTTCCCACGGGCTGTCGTTCTGTCTACCACCCATCAGCATCAAGCACCAGGATGTACTTGGCGCTTAATTGTTTCAACCAATGAGAACTCTTCTTTTCCGATCTCCTAAACCCTTTCCTATTGGCTACTGTTTCAACCAATGATAACTCTGCTTTTCTGTTTATAAACCAGTTCGGTTGTACCTCCACTTTATTCTGACGATGTCCCTTGAAGAGTGTCAGACGAAAAGCTTCGGGATGAATCTCTTACTTCACGCCATTGACAAACTGTGTGGTAAACAATATATGTCACTTGAAACCTGTATCAAAAAATACACAAACAATTCCATAGTACTATTTATGTCAAAAATTTTTTTTCATACATTTGTGCAATGCTACCAAATGCATATCCTAAACCAGTGCTTTTCAACCTTTTTTGTTATGGTGCACCCTTAAAGATGCTTTGACGAACTTATGCACCCTATTTACCGACACGTCCCCACTCCCCATCCTACCTAATTGCGCCCATGTTTGTTAGTACCTTGACCTAAGTAAGTAAGTACCTCAACTCAGTAACTCAGCTAGACATAATTCAATTGCTATGGCTCACTGTCTGTTGCTTATGAATCACAAATAATCAACCAATTACAACAATAAGCTTGATATGGTCAGACGCTTATGCACCACACTTCAGAATGTGCAAAATCTAGGTTAAATCCTAAAAGTCACTAGTTGGTTAATGGTCCATTTTTGCTAACATAAAGTTTTTGTAAAATGTATCTGTTTAGTGTGACAAGTTGTGATGCACCCTTGTGAACCCTTTTGTAGCGGTGCACCTCACACATATTTTGGTGCACCCTAGGGTACACCATGCACAACAGTTGAAGAGTGCTGTCCTAAACAACCAAAATGGACTACGATGCATGTTTAAAGTCTAGCGTTTTGCGTGTGGGAGTGAAGACGCTACACAATACACAATTGAGATGGAATTTCAATTACACAACATTAAAAAATTGGCACACAGTAGCATACATATATGTGGCATTATCGATAATTTTACTACTGAGTTCAACACTGTGTATTTAAAAACTCGAGAAGCACAAAGAGCCAGCAATACACTTAAGTAGTAATAACACAGTTTATATTTGAATGCAACCATGATTTCATGTGAAAGAACATGGTTTAGGCACCAATATCTGTATAATCTAAACCAGGGGTGGGCAAACTATGGCCTGCATACGGCCATCGAGACCATTTCATGCGGCCCACCGGCACTTGCAGAAACTCCTAAGCATGTAGAATTTTATGAAAATAGTTTGTTTGAGTTCTAACTATAACTGTATAAATAGCATTGAACGTACCGAATGTTAAGTATGAAAATTGTTTGTAATATGAATATGTGGTTATTTACACACTGAATAAATTTTCCTACTTTGTAATGCGAGTGTGCAGCCCTCGGCTGCAACATTTTTTTAAAATGTGGCCCTCCACACACAAAGTTTGCCCACCCCTGATCTAAACAAAACTAATTTAGAACAACAGAAAAGGATAAAATGTATCACAATGCAGAAAAAAATAAAGCATTCCTTTGCTGTTTCCTTCAATGCAACAGCCTTTTTTCAACTGACACTGAGGCACTTTGGTCAGGCTTCTTGGACTAAGCCTAGATTGACTTTGCTGCTTTCTTCAACAGTTAAATACTGGATGACTAAAAGTTAAACCCTGTGTCTTCATGTTGACATGATTTTGATTTTCTGTAAACATTTTCACATTGCCTAACATTCTCCACCGATCTCTTTCCTGAAAGGCACAAATTACACATGAATCCACATATTACCTTACTTTGATGCTAACACACTTTAAGGCCGTTATCAATGACTCTCTTCTTGATCTTCCAAATAAAGTCTGGAAATTTAATGCAGTTCATTCAAAGTTTGTCACAAGAGCTGACTTGAGCTTACAATATCTATTGCTAAGGATTTACACAGTGAAGCACTTAACATACTTTTGTTTATTATCTACAACTAAAAGCAGTTTGGTACACAATGGTTTACTCTCAGAGATATCTATTCAGTAGGCATTGTTCTAACAACTGCACTGTTGGGCTCAATTTTTCATAGCTGTAGAACATGTTTGCTTTGTGCACTATTATCACTGCTGCCATGTAATCCATAATTATTATTTTGTTATCTAAATCATTTACTGGATTCACACACAAGGCACTAAAATAAATGCTTTAACTATTCAAAACATTGCAACATCTGGTGCAAATACAATTATTCAGACTTATTTTATTTATTCTAACTGAACTGATTGTTTGTCTTACTGATACTTTACGTCAAAAATTTGTTTTCTAATCAATTTTGTTATCACAATTATCACATCAATCATTACATGTTTTAGCAACTTCTACTCATATTTTGAAATATTTCAAGTTAAGTCGAAGTTTTTGCTTTGTCCAAACACTTGAAATTTGCTCTTGAGCTTCCATTCAGTAACATTAGTGGTCACCAAACAACACTGATGGTTTAGTCAACATTTTGCTCTGCTAAGAATATGATGATCTTCTGAAAGTATTCTTGAATGAAAGACCAATACTTTTTATATCACACTTTTCTTGGAGAAAAAAACACTGCCCAGGCAAATGATTTTGCCTTAATGAAAATTTGTTAGTTGCTTGGTTGAAGCATTGTGACACAAAGTAAATAGATGAAAATGTGTATTGCATTGTATTCACAGGCCTTGCAAATGGACACTTATACAAGGTGCCCTATGAAGGGCAGAGCTCCGTAAATAGCGGAGCTTGGTTGCGGAGGTTTGATGACGTAACCAGAGTGGGTAAAAGTTGCGTTGCAAAAGCAAATAAACGAAAAAAGGTGAATGAAAAATGTTGTATCATTGGAACTTAGTATGCGTTTCCCCCAAACATGGAATGCATGGAAGTTTGCGATGTTTAAAAACTTCATACATTCACAACTGTTGAAACCAATTTTTTCGTCCCCAAACCGTTGTGAAACTCAGATAACCAAAAATTATAAAACTTCAAAATACACTTTTTTTACCGTGATGTAATATCACCTTTTGCAGTACAATTATTTTTACTACCGTTTAGTTCTCATTGCTCAAACGCAAAATATCGGTTTTAGCGATTCTGGTTACGTCGTCAAACCTCTGCAACCCAGCTCCGCTACTTATGGAGCTCCACCTTTTACAGGGCACCCTTATACAATTAATGTTACATTTGTTAGTCACAGGTAAAGCATGAGATGAAAGAATTCAACAGAAAAAAGTTAAACGTGGTTTCAAAACAATATTTACATTAAGACCTTACTAGGTTTGAAGTTCAATATTTTATGTTCAATTAAAAAGATACAGCAACTATTTAGTAAACTATCTATGCCACACAGACATAGGTTATACACTTTCTTCAACCTTAGTTAGGTTATATAATGTGATAAGTTCATACACAGTACTAAATCGCTAGCAAATGTTGCTTAATTTAATATCATGTTACATTCACAACATAATCACCTTAAATATGGCTTTGAAATACCTCTCATCTTTGCAAGAGATTCTGCTTCACATATCCAAAAAGCCAAGTCAACTGCAAGTCGCTGATTTCTCAAAGCATCCAGTGCTTTGCCAACTTTCACAGTCTCCAATATATCCCACAGATGAGACACTCCCATAGTGCATTCAACTTGGCTTAAATTTAATGAACCATAGGATCAGGTAACTTAACTGCTCTCACATTCCAAATTGTAACAATTACAGGTAAACACTTTTTAATTTTAAACCAAAAAAACTACCATTTCAGTATCCTATCCAATCCTAGCTCACTGAACAAGTGAATCCAGTCTGAGTCAGTCACACCTGCAATTTGTTATGTACAGCTTCAATTTGTTATGTAAGTATTGCATTTGCCATGCTACTACTGACTACTTTGAAATTTGCGAAACCATAACCTATGCATAGAACATCTAGAACAAATTAATTTCAACAGAGGTGTACAGTAACAAGTAAAGAGACCGTTTAGTCAGCATGCCAGGTCCCTTTATAGCATCTGTGAAGGTCTCGTATTTGGGAACAGCATGCTGCACAAAAAACTTCAAGGCAACCTACGGGGCGCCTTTTGTATAAAAATTCTATCGGACAGATTTAGCACAAAAACCGCTAAATCAGCGCACATTTAGCTAAATCTGCAAGCAGTGGAATATATCTCCACATATTTAGCTAAAAAGTTAGTATCTATTTTACCACCAAGATGCTGGTGGCAACAGATCGGCTGGAACTGTTATGCTGCCAGTCGAACATTCGGTCTCGTGGCATGACGCAATACAAACAAAACGGTCACTATGTCGGGAACACACTGTCCTGCTAGTGGTGCAATGGTTGGGTGATGTGGCTGCTATGCCAATGGTTGCCGGTTCGACTCTTGCCTTGCCGACTTTCTTTTCTTTTTTTTTACTTTTTTCCAGGCTCCGATTACTACAAGTTAGTGTTACCTACACGGGTTAGTGTTGTTAGTATTAGGACTACGGTTAGATAGGTTAGAATTAGGGTTAGGTTAATGTTAGGTTACGGTTAGTGTTAGCTTAGCATTACTGTAGGTTAGCATTAGGTTAGGTTAGTGACACTGCCCAGCAGTGTCTATTTTGCCGCCAGGATGGCAGCAGCAAAAAAAAACAAGGTAAAGTGAGCCCGACTTTTCCAGCCTCACTTTTTTCAATGGATGAGAGGTTCGCGCGTAAAATTGAAAAGCCTCAAAAAAGCATAACATGAGCTGACACCACAAAATAAGCGCAAGCAAATGAAAGAACAAGTTCTGAACACAACATCCAAATCAAAAAAACTTGCAAGTATGTTGCACCAAGCTCATACAAATTGTTCAAAGCAAGCAAGCAAGTTTTTGAAAATTAGTGATAATTCAACTAAAAATTAAAATACTTTCCGAGGGGGTATCATAACAAATTTTTTATCAAAATCTTCGGAATTTATCCAACTATTGATCTGTAAAAAAATCGCGGGGGTTATTTTTGTTTAAACGAATCAGGAAGAAAAATCGCAAAAGTACTCTAACACCAAAAATGCCTTTCGCTGCCAGATTCTCGTGTTGCGAGACTATCGATTTCAATTCAATATTAAAATACTTTCCGAGGGGGTTATCATAACAAATTTTATATCAAAATCTCCGGAATTTATCGAGCTATTGATCTATAAAAAATCGCGGGGGTTATTTTTGTTTTAAACGAAATGAGAAGAGAAATCGCAAAGGTACTTTAACACCAAAATGCCTTTCGCTGCCAGATTCTCGTGTTGCGCGACTATCGATTTCAATTCAATATTAAAATACTTTCCGAGGGGTATGATGATAAAGTTTCA
>JGI24158J21664_10002882_pt1 | contig 21246 bp, 16 predicted proteins | sample Ectturendosymbi3_FD_21664 | JGI IMG/M metagenome (IMG submission 21664)
TTGCTTTATTTTTTGACTGAAGATGGATTAAGAATAATCCGAAACGTCTCAAAATAAAACATGTATAGTTTTTTGAAGGCTTTTTTAGTGTTGATGAAAATGTCACGAGTACTTTCTAAAATACTGTGCATTTGCTCCCGAAAAACTCAGGTTCGAACATGGGGGCGCCTAACTTGCTTCTTGCCCCGGGTGCCATCTAACCTCGTTACGCCCCCTGGTCTACACAAACGTGCAGGACAAATGATTCTATGGAACAAAGTGGAAGGCCCTGGCAGTCAAAGATGTAGTAGTGTTTTGGTGGTAAGGGTATATTACGTTTCCAAAATTAACAGTCTGCCCGGAAACCGAAAAACAGCAGTTGTCTGTCAGGTGCCCTTAGAAAAACCAACACATAGTGAATGGCAACATGTAAAAAGGATAGGCCTACAAGCGATGTAGTTACAGGTTGTTTGCAGGATGATCCACACACTTGAGCAGGCCGTGCTGAGTCACAACCATTTTCACTCTTGGGTAGAAAAAGACCTTTTGCAGACAACGTATCCATGTCTCGAGAGCTACCAGAATCCACAGTGGAGGTGGAGTAGCAGTAGTAACTTCATCTGCTGCTCGGATATGTGGATGGAAACGACTCAACGTGCCGAATAATAGCAAAAAAGTTATTTATTGGTGGAACCAAGAGGTGAAAGATGACATTCAAGCAAAGAAAGTAGCTTGCAAAGCATGGCTTCAGAAAAAAAAGATTTTTCTTCACATTTGCGGTATGCTGAGGCGCGAACCTCTGCAGCCAGTGGCGTAATTAGACGTTTGAGTCAGGGAGAGGAAACTTAGCTGAAAAAGGCTCACTGGTCAATATAGGGACCCAACACTCAGAAAAAGTTGAGATGTGATAGTGAATCTGGATGTGTATATACCAGCTATGTCCAACCCAAATGGCTTCAAGAGCCAAAAATTATGTCGCTATCTTAACCAGGACCGCACATTGCATGACATATTAATGAGGGCCGCACATTGAATGGCTTACTTTGATCTTAGCAAACTGAAATTAGTTTAAGCCTTAAGCTAATCTACCGAAGCGTCCGAATTCTAACTGCAATGGTAACAGACGTAATAATGTGCCACTGTGGATCACCTGCATCAAAAATGTCAAATTCAAGATTATCAAAATAACGACAGGTTGCGAGTATGTAGGATACTTTTACCACAGCTAAAACCTAACCGGGCCGCACAAAAGCTTTGACTGGGCCACATGTGGGCCGCGGGTTGGACATAGCTGGCCTATACAAAAACCTGAAATAACAGAAAAACGCAAAAAAACAACAGCCTAGTCTACTAAAAATCAAAAGGATACTAAATACTGAAATATGACCTTAGTGGGGGCCAAGGCTTAATCTTAAACTTCACCTGGAGGCGGTTCGCTCTCCCGTCCCTTGTCACACTACGGCGGCGCAGCCATCACAGTGAAAAAGTCCAGAATGCACTCTTTGGCGAAATTCGAATATAAACTGAATTCCAATTACTGGCCAGTTAAAGTGTTCTGTCAAACTATCTGGCCCCTTCGCAGTTAGATATTTCATACTGCTAAATCCATCAACGTTGGACATAGTTTAAAAGATTTGGATCCCTCTCAGAAAAATCTTCGCTTCCCCCAGTGTCCCAAGCTGGTTACGGGCCTGTCCATCAAAGACCAAGACGGCGTATTTCTCAGCAATGAGGTGGACATCCTTGACAGATGGAGAGAGTATTTAAAAAATCTTTTACAAACCCAGTCACACCACTGGACACATAGGAGGTACATTTCGAGCTGGAAAATACCATTAATGCAACCAGAGCCGACGCCAGAAAGTCTTTAATAGGGGGCTTTACGTTCGTGCAGGGGGGTTTGACATTGATTATTTTATAAAAACTCCATTGATCTATGGTGTTTAATATATATTTCAATTTGGGGGGCTTGGTGCTTTGTTTGGGGGGATAAGCCCACCAAATACCCCCCGTAGCGACAGCGACTGCCGCCCGAGCCTTCCTAGCTATCAAAACACTGAATGCAGCGATGATATTCCTGTCCGGAAGTTTGTTTCCGTGTCAGCGGAGTTAAATCACCCCGTTCACCGTGAGTGTGGGACTCCAACAAAGATGTGGGCTGTCACCACTCCTCTCTATAATCTAATTTAATTGGATAGACAGTACCAACCGAGTCAACGAGCGCGTCACTGTTGGAAGCTGTAGGGTTAACCCAGAGTTTTTTAAGGTGTTTTAGGGACCCGATTCGGGTTTCTAGAACTGAAAATCGGGTCCCTAAAATCAGATAAAATTATCATCGGGCCCCTAGAATCAGATGAATCGGGTCCCTACAGGTCCATACCAGGTACCTAAAATTTTCCTTGAAAAAGCCCTGGGTTAACCGTTAACTTTTTGCGAACAATTTTGTAGTGCTTGCATTTTACATGCGCTTGATCGTTTTTTTTTGTTGCTTGCGACCAAGCAGGAAAGAAAATCAACACTAGACGATCTTGGTACTGTATCATGTTTCTCCAGAAAACCAAGTCAGTCTACGCTGTGAGCGGCAATAAACTGCTGGAGGTGAAGTTCAAGTACCTTGGGGTGTTATTCGAGAGAGTCAGATCAAGGAGCTTGATTCACGGCTTGGCAAAGCAATTGTAGTTCTGCGTGACGTTTATTGTTCTGTGGTGATAAAACGGGAGTACTGAAACACCGCAAAGTTGTCAATTTTTAAATCGATTTTTGTTGCTATCAGTGGTGTAAGAGGCGGGGGGTGCAAGCGCACCCCTTAAGGTTTTGATTTTTTGTTGAGAATCTGGGCAAAATCTATGAAATGTTCGCGAAATACCTGAAAATCTGGACAAACTACCTGAAATTACGGGCAAAAATGGCGCCCAACGTTATTCGATTTTAAAAAATTGGCGCCCAACGTGTGCAGAATCACATGTAGACCTTTTCTTGGAGCTCAAAAAAAGGTGTTCGTGATCTGTGTGGGAGGAAATATTCGCACAAAGAGTTGCCCGAAAATTTCTCGGGCAAGTTTGGAGAAATTCGGGAAAAAATCTTTCGCACCCCCAAAAATTGCCTGCTCCTACACTGATGACTGCTATCCCACCTATGATAATGATTCGCTTTGAAATGTTCTCACAGCGATCATCCACTCTGGTAAAGGTTCTGTTGCTCCACACATTGTTGCAGATGGATGTTGAACTCATAGAGAAAGCACATTTACATGCGTACATACCAAAACAATGCAAATGGCTAATGTTCGAGCAGTTTGGTTTGGGAGTTTTGTACGAGGTCACATATTTCAACTGCGAGCGGCGATAGCGCAATGGTAGAGTGTCCGCCCCTGAAGGCTGTTTGTTCCACCCAGGGCCACTGAGTGAATCACCGTAGCGCTCCCCTGGCAAGTGTGTTCACCTCAACCGCTACGGCAAAGCAAATTTCCGGCTTCTGTCTGCCGCCAGTTGCCATCACCTAAATAAAATAAACAAAATGGAAGCAGTTTTGCTTGATTTCTTNTTGACTTCTTAAGNACCTTGCTTTGCCCATAAAATTTCAGAATCTGCCCACCGTTTGTCTGATTTTGACAGTTTTTCCAGCGGAACCAGTCTCGCACGCATGTACAGTACCGTCCGAATTAATTGACTCAGCATGATGTTTTAACCTCCCTAATGTTTGAAGACATATAATTTCAATCTTAAACTTAACAACTAAATCACCAAAATGCTGCAGCATTGCTAAATAGCATTGTAGTTCAGATTCAATGAGGAAAATTAAAATCAAGACGTCACAATTCTTGTTATGACGTCATAATTTCATTGCATTTGTCTGACGCCAACTTGCTAAAATTCGTTATTTTGACTATCAGAAGGTGTATCACTGAAATTATGGCTGACACAACCCCCAAAACGCGTGAAAGTATTCCAACTCTATATAGGCACTGTCGGAACACATCAAGGGAGATTGCAGGTATGGTTGGGGTGAGTCAGTCCACACTTTGTAGAATTATTTGACGCTTTAAGGAAACTGGGACAACCTCTCCAAGATGCAAAGGGAAATGTGGCCGAAAATGTAAAACGTCTGCTAGGGATGATAAAATGCTACATCACTCAGTGTTGCTAATCCCAGGAATACCAGTAGTGATGTCCAAAGAGACACGGTGGCTGATTGAATTCATTTAAGCAACACTTTAATAAAAAGACGTCTCAGTAAAGCTGGAAGAGTTGCTCGAAGACCTTTGACAAAGCAGCTGCTAACCAAAAAAATGAAGAGTAAAAGATTTGCTTAGGTTAAAGAATATAAAAACTGGACTTTGGCTGATTAGAAAAGGATAATGTTTTCAGTTGAAACTGATTTTTTCATCAGAGGCAAGCATTCTCGCTTTGTGAGGAGTGTAGGAGAAAGGGCAAAACATCCTCCCCAAAAATGTTTTGGGGATGTTTTAGCTACAAAGGCGTTGGATTGCTCTTTCCTGTCCAGGTAATGATGAAAAGTGACCAGTATATCGAAGTTCTCCAATGAAGATTGATTCCAGACATGCAAAAGGCTTTTTCTAGTGGTGAGGGTATTTTTCAACAAAATTTAGCACCCTGTCATTGTTAAAAAAATGAAGAAATTTTTAATCTGACAATAAAATTGTAGTGTTACAATGACCTGGTAACTCATCTGACCTAAATCCGATTGAGAACCTGTGGGCTATAATAATACAAGAACTATATAAATATGACTGCACCACTACAACCAAGCTGATTGGGGCTATACTTTCTACATGGTACATGGGGGACAAATCACCAAAACGGGTGAAAAATTGGTGGAATCTATGCCTACGCGAATCAGACAAGTCATCAAGAACAAAGGAAGCCACATCAACTACTTAGACGGTTTTCAAAGTTGTGCTATTGAAATAAAATCATAAAAACTGAAAAATTGCTTTTTTTGTTTGAGTCAATTAATTCGGACGGTACTGTATGTGGAGTCGCTATATTGCTTACCTCCTGTCGTACCCTCACGTTGTGTTGTGCTTTCTGTTCTGTGGTTGCAGTTCTTCAAACAGTGGGAAAATATACTGCATTCCTTTCATCACGTAATCTCTGAACTTTCGAGAGTCACAAGCTTGCGCCTAGCAGGATTTCATATCTACATTTAGTAATTGATAGCAACAGTATTAAAAGCGTATAACTGGTGTTGTTGCCAAGCAGTTAAAGTACGGACCTGCAAAAACCTGTGCATCGTTACTTGACTGGAAAACGTAATCTTGAAACTTTTTCATTCAAACTTCACTGGTGCAAACGCATTTGAAAGTAGCGCAGGTGGTTTTATCAAGAATTAGTTGACATTTTGCATTCTATGTGATCTTTGGACAGTGAGGCAAAGATCTAACCGCAGAAATTTGTAAAAAATTATGCTTTGGAGATGGACATTTTTGTTTGTTAGATGTGACGAGACAATCCAGTCCTAAAAATAGAAAAACTGCGAGACAAAAAATTTCTGCAAAGGACCCGAAAACTTTCAAATTGATAGTCAAATAACTTCAGGGTAGGCATTATATTGTAACAAAAGCTTGCGATCTGCGTTCACACAACGTATTTAATACGTAACGCAATCAAAATTTCCCAATTCGTACAAGCTTAACTTTATGTGTGTGCTAAAGTTTTCTTGATCAACTCGCATGGATACTGTTAAATATCAACATAAAGGCAACTTAATGACAAAATTTGTCCTGTTTACAACAGTTGCAAACTTTTCCCAATAAACCAGATGCCATTTTATTGCATTAGACATGGAAGATAAGGTGAGAAAATCTGGAAGAGCAAATGGCAGTACGATTTCCAGAAAGTTTGGGCAATTAACATGGAAATTCTCCACGTACCCCCATATAAAACTCTTAGACAGTTGAGCTTGAGATGTTGCTTTCCTTGGTACCCAACGTTTTTTTTTGGTAGACCCGGCGCATTTATCATCAGGGCGAACCAAAACAGGTTGTCACTGCTCACCACATGGGTATGAATTTCGATGTAAGTTTGGTAGAGACACGTTTATCAATGAGGATCGCCAATAAATTTACTTAAAATCTATCGGGTGGACCATTACTAAAGCAAAGCAGAGCGAAAGCTTTTTTGCGTGTTTTTCAGGAAACACGTTTTTTTCGTGCGTTCATGACGTGAATACAAAAGTTTATTGCAACAGCAAAAAACAAACAGGTTTGCGTTAAGACACAAGAAGGAAAGAAGGCAAAACACGAAAAACTTCACTGTTTTTTCAAGAAAAGCACATCTGTGCGTAATCAACTGATATCATGCAATGTTTCAACATGTGGTATTTCCTAAACTAACACCAAAGCTGAAGGGCTTAAACTTCGAAATTTGGCTGCGTGAAAGCATTCTTCCATAAGAAACTACTCACGAGACCAATATAAACATGTTTGATACGAAGGGGAAATGGCGATGGATGAACATTTTGTCTAGCTTAACAGTTGAAAATGACCAACAACTGCATAAATTAAAAAAAGAGATTGATATTCATTTACCTTGAAGCACTCTTTATAGCAAATCACTCACGTGCAAGGATGGAGGTTAAGGCTTACAACCATAAAGTTTGCGAGATTGTTTTATATCATGTTCAATGCAGATTTGCAACCAACTTCCTGGTAGGACAACGACGATTAAGTTTTGACTGAGCTTTTCACTCGGTTTGCCAATGAAAAACAGATAAAAATTCGAATAAATTTTTGCAAGTGCGGACGACGAACCACAGGAAAACAGACGAGCGATGCGTTGCCCAGCAACAGTGCGAATCTCTAGTATTGTCGGCGAAACAATGTACGCGATAGAGCGACGCCGTCAGTCACCAAACACAAGTTACCCAACACCAATTCCAATGAAGAACAATGGTTGCAGTTGCGCAAAACGGAGTTACGAGAGAACGTGGGCATTTTTGCTTGCTAGTTTAAGCAGCACCAAAGCATATGCGTACAACTAACTCAGCGACACGGTATAGCGACCTGAACTGCAATTGCAACTCGCTTTACGCCGAACTGAAACGCAAGTGACGCATATTGGGTCATTTCCTGGTTTGGGCGAAAAACAAACCCACGTAAACTGTGCCAAGGTCGACCTTGCTGGGGCTGCATCAGCACCGGCGATTACGCTGCAGCCCGCACACAAACTGATTGTGACGTCACACAAAATCAATTGCCACGAAGCTTGCGAAAAAAACGACCAAGGCGAAGCCGCATCCTGGCAAGAGTGTGGTGAATTTCAAATGGTGGTGGTGGCACCTTTTGAAATTGCTGAAAAGACACGAATATTACCTAAATGTTACACGAAGCAAACAGGTATTCCAATACCGAAAAGATTTAATTTGTTGTACCTCAAAACAAAGCAACTTTTGACATGTGTGGCAGCTTGATGCATGTTTTCGCTCTCTTGTCTGCGGAATCGCAGAAAACAGATCGCGTGAGAATTATCCAGAAACCATGGTAACGCCCAAACAGATTTTCGGCTACGATCAGTGGCTCTGGAGCTGATAACTAGCCTCCCCGACTCACTGATCTTAACGCAGTGTGTAACATAAAGAAAATCAAAGCGAAGTGGTCATCGGCAGGTGGTACTGAACAAAATTTATGGAGTTTTCCACACTCTTGTGACTGGTGAGATAAACACATGACGAAGTAGGAGCATGGCGTCGCCAACTTCTACTTGCGAGCTGCCAGTGCACGACTACAACACGGCACTCTTTGGCAATATGCTCCAAAATAAACAAGGAAAATTTTAGTAGCAAGCAGGAAAAGAATCATCGCAAAGAAGCAAAAAAGAGATCAATAATTTGCAACAACAGAATCGAGTTACTTGGAATGATAAAGAGCAAGAAATAGGTTTTCAATCTGAAGCACTCGCTTCTCATCATTTCCAGCGCAAACGTATGCTCCGCAGAAGTGCAGATCACACCGTAGGGGAGCACCACTGCCCCAACACTGTTTCTATGGAGATGAGGTATTGTTGTAGGGATCCGCGACACCAAGCTATTGCTATCCACCACTATCCACCGACGCTGCCATGTTCAGGATAAGCGATCATCAGGTGAGTGTTTCAACCATCAGACATGACATCAGCTTCTGCGAAGTCTTCCTGCTCCTGGTGACATCTGGCGTTACGACGAGCACACTTGGGACACTTGTCCAGGTTCGGAAGACACATCTGGAAAAAATGACTTGTCATTTTGCTCATTATTATCATCGCTGCTGCTGTTATTAACCGCACGTCGCGAGAGATGGGTCTAGTCACAATGTTCCTGGATCGTGGTCTTGCGTACCACAGAGTTGACTTTCAAAACAGTGTTTGCCAGGCATATAGTTGCTTGGTGTAATCCTGTCTGCAATAACTTGGTTACGCTTTGCAATGTGTTAACTTCAAAACATGGGCGTCGGAAGGATTTTTTCCAGTGAGTGGCCGATAGTGGATTTTCCAGGGGTAGTCAAAAAATTTGCACGGGGGTCCCGAAAGTGGCAAAATTTCATTTTAACCAATAACCACTGAAAGTAAGGCAACCTTTTTTGCAAAAAATTGGATGGGAAAATATCAAATTTCAAATTCCAGGAGAGTTTTGGCCCCCCTGCTTCAAAACATATCAAAAATTAAAATACCTGAACGAGAATTCGTCAGGAATTTGTTAACAATCATTGAATATGTTTTGTTCGAAATAAACTTTGTCAGCTGCACGGCAACGCAGCAAAACATAGGTTGGGAGGGAGTTGTGGAAATCGTCATGTAAGCACGGCAGAAACATTTGCTATTTCCAAAAACATTGTATAAATAGATGCGTGAATTGCCAACCAGGAAAAGATAAAGCTTTTCCCACAGAAAGTAACTCAACGCAATCACAAAACCATTTCGTTGGCGAACGACAACACTACGGTTGTGCTTCACGTGCGACAGTAAATCAACATCTGACNGCATCTGCATGAGGTGATGACTTTGACATGTTATCGAAAACAAACTAATATACTATTCATACCTTGTGATAAACACTTTTGCAATCTTCACATTGGTTTGTTCCGTCGTCAAATGCAAAGATTATCTACGAGGAAAGAAGAAAAAGAAACATTGACACCTTTTTCACCATCGTTATCACAGATTAGGCACCATTCACAGAACAGGGTGCTGGAGAGCGGAGATCCACAGATCCGCACTCCACTGCGTGTTGGTAAAAACCAAACGCTTCCGCTTGCATCAGTAGATGTACGGTGACACGTCAGCAAAACAAGCACCAAGGAATTTAATGGCGAATGCCGATTTAGTTATTTGGCCAATACCGCCACTTTTTAACAACTGGCTATAAACAAAAAATGCAGACGTTAATCTGTAATGCGCCCGCACCCACACTTGGCAAATAAAGGCTGATTTTCCACTGGGGCACGGCTCGGCACAGTGGCGCACATTTTTTGTTCGTTCTATTGTAATTTTGAATTTGTGCTGAAGCGTGCTCCAGCGCGGGTGTGCTGTGCCGTGCCACTTTTCGAAGGCCGTGCGAGAGAAAATGAGATAGCTCCGGAGGCATTTTCGTGCCGGTGTGTGCGCACGACTTCTCACGTGACCTGGTGTTGCTGCTTCGGAAAAGGCGACGTCCAGATCTTGTTGTTTGTGTGGAATGGGTTCCCGCAGTTCTTGAGGAGAGACTGGTAGAAAATTATGAGTTGCCATGAGGATCACTAACATTTCGATTGATTGTACTCAAGCATATAGTCAACGTTAGCTGACACAAGATTTCATGGAGTGGACATGGAGAAGTTTAGGTTAGGTAGGCTAGTGGCATAAAATTACCATTCACAGCCTTCACCAGCTGCATTTGCGGTGCAAAACTAAAGATAGTAAAAGCCTTCACTAATTCCAGTGTAGCCTAAACGCAGGAAAACGATTGAAAAACACGCTTTTATGCACGGGATGATCTAGGCTAAGGTTTAGTAGTTTTCAAATTAGTTCTACTTCCAGTAGGCTAGGCCTAGGTCAGTTTGTTTGTACCAGTAGGCCTAGCTTTGTAACCAAGCAGTAGGCTCCAGTGTAGTGTGATGCATCAGTTAGACAATTTGCTTTTTCCATGAATGTAATGTTCAGCGATGCATATATTCATTAATCACTTTGTTTTTTAATCAAATCATAAATTGACACACTGGCTGACCTATAGCAACTTAGTAGCAGCCAAAAAGTTGTAATCAAAGTAAACAATAGTACTGTGGAAATAATCAACCATCTTAAATCCAATATCAATGCTTTTTGTTTGCCATCATATCTTACAAACGTTATTACTGATTGTGGAAACCCAAAATTGTACACAATTTTAATCTCATTGGGTGTTCTTATGTTACTTTTGGATGTTTCTAAACTTGTAGGTCATAAGCAGTTACTCTAGTTAAAAGAGTTATGGTTGAAACTTGCTAGGAAAGGTCCTTTTTTCTAGCATGTTGGAGATAAAATTGTGAGAGAATTAGCATAGATTCTTTGCCAAATTGGGAATGTATGTTGTTGATGTTTAACAATAACTTATTGATAATTGCCAATATTGTTTGTGGTCACATCTTTGCCAAATTTTTTAGATTTTTTGGGGGAAAGAGGATGTAGTGATACAGTAACAATTCATAAGTGATACAGTAATGGAAAGTTTTCAATTCGTTTCTTACTATTTACTGTGTAGGTTGTTTTAAGTTAAGCTAAAAATTAGATGGATATTGATAACATCGAGAATGAGTTCAGCAGCATGTGCACCAAGTTCCTCACATTTCAAATGTGAAAAGACTCGTAAACAATTAATACTTGCTGTTCAACGTTACCTGTGGTTATGGGATACTTCCATAGATTCATACCACATCGTTGGAGCAAAACAAGATGCATGGGAGGAAGTGGCAAAACAGTGTGGTTGTTAAGGTGAGTCTGTATGACATGGTAGCTTGGTGGACATCTGATAAGCACTGACTGCGAAATGAAATACCTTTTTCCGTACGCAATTGTGCTGTACACAAAGAAAAAAACTGTGGAGCCAATCATGGGACTATGGCCCACCCAGGCCTCCCGTAGAACCGCCACTGCCTCCGACTAGGCAACCCTGTTTTAACTCAGAGTGTACAGTTTTACACGAATGCATCTCATATAAAAAAGTGAAATAATAATAACCTTAACGTTTTCAGAAAAAGAGGCAACTGTGAACGTTGTGATCTTCGGCTCTCTGAAAAAAATGAGACCCACCGAAGAAGCTACATCACTCCCAGGTGAAACGAATCTTGCAGTTTACATTGTAGCTTTCACCTGTGCTTTAGACTCACCTGCTGTTTTTATGCTATGCAGCATTGCGCAGCAGGGAAAAAAGCAGAAAGCAGTCTGAAGATTCGATGAAGTCAAGGATGCTTATGGATGTTATGAAGGAATTACGTGAGGAAGGTACATGTCAGCATTAGCTGTTTATGTGCAATTATCGTAAACACACCAAAATCTTGCGTATTTTTCATTTTGCATTGGCTGCTCAATAAATTTTTACATTTTATTTAACAACCGCATATGTTATTCAACAATTTAAATCATAGGCGTAGCCAGGGGGGCCAAAGGGGCTANGCCCCACGCAAATTTTTAGAAAATATAGTCATTTTGTGCTTTGAGAGGCGTTTTTCTAAGCAAAATAGTGTTATTCGCTTAAAATCAAACTTTTTGACCCCACAAATTTTTGGGATGGCTACGCCACTGTTTAAAATGTTATATCCTTTCTTAACAGCTTGCCCGACACGCCCGCATCTTTTTCAAAAGCATTGCTGAAGACGTAATAAAACTGCCGACAGTGCAGGTGTACCACATACCAGTATTTTTGTTTGTTTGAAATTAAGTAAACCCAGAAGGAATTTTGCGTATTTTTAATTTTTTTATGTTCATGATAATAGGCCATTCAGTTACTTTCCCTGTACCTTTTTCGTTCACTAACATTTTTCTTTTTGCATTGGTTGTCCAACCACTGCATTTGTCGTTCCACGAATTACAATGTCATATCTTTTTTTAACAGCTTGTCTGACACGGTTGTTTTTTAAAAGCATTGCTGAGGACGTAAGAAAATTGCCGACAGTGCATCGAATGCAGATTCAGTGAAGAGTGATGAAGATTCTGCAAGTGTTCGAATGCAAGGACGGGGAACAGTTTTTTAATTCTACAGTATGTGGAAAACAAACTTGTGACATTTGTGTCATCATTTTTTCGACTGTAATGTTATTAAGCAGATAGTTTTAGTAAGCACGTTACTGCACAAATCCTTTTACTTTATTAACGCAAGAAGCATAAGCGTTGCACAATACAACGTAATCTTCACATTTAAGGACGATAGATGAATGCACGCCAACAAAAAACAGCCTAAATGTAATTTACTCCGTCCGTGTCCGTGTAACTTGAGCATCTTGCCAAGAAGCAGATCCGACATCGCTGCAGAAGTATTTCGTGAATGCATCTCGAACAGCGCATGCGTTTGTTGGTGAACGTCTTTTACTGCGTACCAGCGATTGTAAATTGGTAGTTCCAACACAACCACCGGCATGGGCGACCGCAGAAGAGAGGGGCAAAACGGGCATTTGCCCCCATCCTGGAAATTTGGGTTAAGAACCAAAATTTTAATCTAGAAGACCTGAAGTCAGATGATTAATTCCGCTGAATTGATTTAAATGTTGCATTGGGACTTTATTTGCCGATATGACACTCACACTGCACAAGAGCCAGGTTCACTGTACTGGTGTCATGCAGTGATGAGCTTGCAGTTCACTCGTGTCCGCTCTTGTTCCTGCAGAGGCAGTTTGTGAAACTGGCAAGCGGATTGTTTTATCGTTGGTCTTTATTGCGTAACAATAATATGGCAACAAATCTTCAAAGGTTCAGTTCAAATTACGGTAGTTACTAGCTAGTAGGCGCTTCGCCGCATGTGACTGTTGAACGCAGACATCTTGGAAGATAGTGCAGCGAGACGGTTACTGCTGATAGCCGAAAGGCACGTAATTTATACTGTGTGATAAAAAGCATAGGTAAATCTGCAGCAATGCTTCCACAAGTTAGAAAAATCCTTTGTTGGTGTGAGACAGCGATTGCGAATAATGTCCCTGAACTGAGTGCATAGCTTAATCTAGCATGGTCAACTACTTTTGACCTTCGGGCAATGTTACAAAAACGTGACAACTTGAGGGCCACTTCCAATAAAATGATCTATAAAACAACATGTTCACAACATTTAAAATTAAAAAGGGAAAATAAGTGAGTGCGCCATTGAAATTGCTACACAATAGCAAATAGCAATTTCGTACAAATCTCTATTAGTGGGATGCTTGTGGTAGAGACTTCTCTGACATCATTCCTTTATCAATACCAGTGCTAGCAGTCGGAGACTATCATCCAGTGTTTTGCCTGCCATTCTATTTTATATTTTACTTGCTTGATAGCAGGGTTTTTTAAAGGTGTTTTGGGGACCCGATTCGGGTCCCTGGAATCAGAGAAATCGGGCCCCTACAGATCCATACCGGGTACCTAACATTTTCCTTAAAAAAACCTTGTTGATAGTATGTGTTCTCCCGCACATGTGTGCCTCCAAAAATTGAGTGCATTTTCAGAGCGAAATCTTGCAGTTTGGGAAATCTATCTTTGNTGACTAATTTCCAGAAGCTCTCTACAGTTTGCAGGTATGGGCAATTAATTTGGCTGGGAGGCCAGTTTGAGAAGGTCGCGGTTAGCGGATAGATAGACGGGCTCATTTACAGGCGCTTGAAAAGCAGAAATATGCTCAAACGCAACAGTGATCTGCTTTTTCCACACACAGCCATTGTACAGTACTTGTTTTTCAGCAAAAACTCAAATGGTTGATAGCCTACATCATGTCACAAGCTCGTGTCAAGTCAATGCAGAATTTCGTTGCCATGCATCCTTCACGCAAGAACGAGCACACTGTGCCACGCAAAGCAAGCTGTGCCCGAATGGAAACAGTCTCTCTTCGTGTGCGTGCCGAGCCGTGCCCCAGTGGAAATCAGCCTTAACGCTGCATCAGCACATCTACTCCCGACTAAATCAAGACAACATTGAAGTTTTGCGAAATGCGCAGTAAATACATAGCGAAGCCACATGCAAGTTTAACGAACTCACTAAGGTCATACCGCAGTTTTCCGGAAGGCCGCCCAGGGCCGTTAACAGGAAAATAGGCACATTGGGAAAATAAGACGTGAACCAAATAACCGTCCGGGCTGTTATACGGCAGTTGCATATCGCCTGTGTCTGATTCGTTTTGTTCTAGTGGTTTCAAATATAGTGGGTCTTCAATAGCTATTGAAGAGGTGATCTGGGCCGCGATAAAAAAGTTTGCCGACCACTGGTATAAGGTGACAACTACAAATAGTAGTCAAACTCAGTATAACTTTGGACGTACCGTGTAAGGGAACAGGTACAAATAGTATTCAACTGAAATCTTAGCACCATATAAACGCCCACCTAAAATAAGCGCCCATGGGCGGACGAAAGACTGGGCGGCCTTCCGGAAAAACCCGGTATAAGCTGCATTGATTGAAAAAAAGCGAAATCAAAATGCATGCGTGCGTCAGTGAAAACACGGGTGCTTTCCCGTGATGCGTTGTACGTTCTGCGGAGATGCAGCGACTGCTTTAAAATGAATCTACTCAAATTCTGAAATCGTGAGCATTTGCGAGCGAGTAGCATTTCAAAAAAGACACGTAAAAAATTCTGGCGAAACTGGATACCTCGACATGAAATGAGTTGGTTTTCTGAAACACTTAACCCATAGCTCAAAAATTACAAATCAGGAAGAGCATTTAACGTTTCGAAACTGTAGAAGTTTCCGACTTAAACTTGGCTTAACGTTTGAAATAAACTTTTGTTTCAAGAAACACGTCGGCCGAGATGTCTTGAAACTAGACATTAACACTGACTCTGCAAATTGTTCGTCACACAGATAAAAATCAGAAACTGGCAAACTGCAATTTTACGCAAGCAGGCCCACTTCCGCTTGAAGGGACTCGGAATTCAAGCTATTCTTGCAAAAGTAGCCTTTAACTTTTAAATTAGTTCAGTACTTTCACCTTACACTTTAACCAGCCTGCCCACAGCTTATAAAGCCATGCCACAAAATTTACCTGGTCTTTGCGGCAAATCTCGCAGAGAAAACCTTTCGCAGAGCAAAGGTCACACGACCGCACGTGTTGAACGCCGAACGTCAGGATTTTCTCAACAGCTTCGCACAAGTCTCCAGCCTGAGCTTGCTGGAGGTCGTGGGCTGAGTAGGTGTGAGGATTGGATAACATGTAGCTGCGACCTTGAAATCTGCTAAGTGATTGCGGCGAAAGTCAACAAAAAGCAATTAATTATAATTCCAGCGGGGATCGGAGAGGTGATATTGATGACGAGAACTGGATGTTACGAGGTTTCGATTTTAGCCGAATGACTTGCTTGGTCGTCATAAACGTCGCAGGTGAAAAACAGTGAGCTCCCTGCCACACTTCAGCCTTCACGGTTTAGTCAGGCAATCACAAGCAAGGAAAAAGTAGAACAGTTCTTAGCACGAATTAATGCAGGTGCTATCGCTTCCAACTGCTTAAAATCGGAATGGCAGTTGCTTTCCGTGCCAGGTGAGGTTTTTGAATCAAGTAAAACCCGTATTTGACAGTGAAACAAAAAAAAAGTTGCTCCACAAACCAGAGGTATTTTTGACTGAAAACTGCAAGGAAGTTGAAATAATGTTTTGACAAGGCCACATCTTAAGTTAGCTGTGGTATGCATTATCCATCCAAAACGCTTTTCCAGCTTTAGTTTAAATAATGATTTGAATAAGAGCTGGCGATGCCTACCTAGTAGGCAAAATATATACTCTGCAAAATCTTTGTGTCTCATTCTTTGCTGGGAATGGATTTCTATCGATAAGACAGTTTTCTACAAGGTTTCACATCTAACCCAACAATGGTTTTCGGCAACAGCGAATTTTTGAAGAAAATTTTCAATTCGTCTGTTAGATACGCATCACCTGCTCTCTCAGCCAAATGATATTTTCGCTCGCAAGCCACTTACAAAAGTGCAAAGTTAAAAGTTTAACAGCCACTTTGCATGTGAACCCGACTAGACGTCACATGATTCATCTATATTCATACAAGACAGACCGCAGTTCACTTCGCACCTCGCATTCTTCTGCGCCGGGGTTAACTTTCTGCAAGTCAGCAGATAGGGTTGCAACGCTGTCAGTTTGTGCCGCATCGGAAGCATCCGCTTCATCTGCGCGAGGAAACGGTATGCACCAGGGTTGGCCTTGTCCATCTCAATGCAAGGGTCGCGCCAGATCTGGGTCAGGAACCCCTTTGACCTGTTGCCACGGCAACTCACGCATTAGAGAAAGTTCATCAAGCATGGGAAAAAAAGTTTCTTTCAATTGCACTTGGCACGCGATCGTTTACATTGGTGGCTTACGCTATCTTTTTACGATTTGCAGGTCACCGCATTTGCGAGAGTTTAGTATGCAATGCGTTTGCATGTCCAACATTACAAACAAGTACGACATAATTCATGCTTTGCAAGTCGAAAATATTTGTTTCGTTAGGTTGATCTAGACCAGGTGTCACCAACATGGTGCCTGCGGGCACCAAGTCGCCCGCGGTCTTTTTCTGACAACAGCATAAACATGATCAGTGTCTTCACATTGATGAATATCTCCTTTTTTTATTAATGATAACATAATTGAAGACAAATTGAGCAAATTTTTATTTCAGAAGTGTGTGCATCAAACCGGTAGTCTTTCGCATGAATCTGTACCAAGAAGTAGCTCTCAGTTTCAAAAAGATTGGTGACCCCTGTTGATCTAGACTGGCAGTTCAGTTACTTTCAAAAGCAAACTGCGCGCGGGAATTAAATCGCCAGGTAAGCCTGATTTGAAAATTGAGTGTATAGTGTGAAACAGACAGATTGTAGAATTCTGCACCGGCGCTCTATCTTTGATACAGCACAAGGTTACATTTCTACCTACACTCAAAATACTCAAATTTTGTCTGAGTTTTTATCGACAAACAGCTGACATCGGTTTCGGTCCAGCTGAAGCTAAACGCAAAAAAACGCTAAGAACAAGCCAAATTAAAGACTTTAAAAGAAAACGAAAGAAAATCAAGAAAACCCGGCAATGCGATTGGAGGTCAATGCTACATGCACAAACGGGAGCGAATCAGGTTTTATAACTCTAGTCGAGTCTCAAACCAAGCGACTTTCTGTCACTGACGCTCGAATTCGAACCCAAAACATCACGGATCGCACACTTTGATATCTTTGTTTAAAATTAAAGCCAGTCAAAGGAAATGTCTGCTAAGTCCAGAGATAAAGAGTTCGTCAGCTGCGTTGCGACTTCCCTATTGTGACGATTGCGATTGGCTGACAAACGTAACATAGAGTTAGTTTGTGTCCAATGAGACATGTCGCCCTTGTTAAGAACGTAAAAAGATATACGAACTATCCACCAAGATATGCAAGATATCTATACAAAGTATCCATCCACCAAGATATGGATGCACCTTTTCGATACTTTATGTTTTCTAAAATCCCAGTTGTGGATCATCCGTGCAGGAATCACGTGTTCATCGTTGTCATGGCACTGAGGACAGTAGTACTGACCGGTGAAAGCGCACAAGCGAGGAACGCCGTAAATAACACCTGCGTGCAAAAATAACACTTGCGCAATTGCACACAACAACACACTAATCATCATCACTGCGTCACCGAATAAGAACAGCAAAAAAAGATGGAACTGATGGAAACGTGATTGCCCCTGAGCAGCTCTGCTCATAAAATAAACAAAGATTTTAATTACAAATGCTCGCACATGTTCGGAGCCAAACAGATTCAAGCAGCGGGCCATAGGCGCAGCCGGGGCGCCATGCTACTAAATTTCTGGCATATCTTAACATTTTGTGCTAGGATTCGACACGCGGTGTCCCAAACCAAATACTGTTGCTCGCTTGAATTCAAAATATTTGACCCCTCGGACTGGCTACGCCACTGCAGAGGGCCCGCTTGTTCTGGCTTTCTCAGGTTTCAGAGAAACACCATGCAGAAAAGCTAACAGGCGCAGACTCATGCTAGTACTTCGCAAGGATTTCATAGACAGAAAGGTCTACGGAAGCTTACCTATTGGTGAAGCACAGTCTGCGCACTGGTAGTTTTGTGAGTCCAAGCCTTGCTCATTGGCTATTCTCGTCATGTGACTCATCATTGAACCGTGCCAGCTTCCGCTTACGTCATCGCCTAAAAGATGAGGCGCTGGGAAAAAATGAACATCAAAATTCGGTTCAGAAAAGATGCAGAGATAACGTCTGAAGGCGACAATCGCTATCATTTGTCAAAACTTGAAAACTACTTCCTATTACTTGTTTTCAAAAGCACCAACACGTTCTGATCTCTGGCGTGTTCACCCTACAAGATAAAATAGGTACTAAGACATGGAAATCGGCACTACAGTACATCCAGACTGAATACAACGATAAACCAAACCTCCGAACACTATTTTTACCAGCCTAAAGTTAGCAACAATCTGAGAAGAAAAACAACTGCGCAATGCCGACTTGTCCGCGTGCAATAACTAAAAACGTTTTAGCAAGTTTACAGATTGCGATCTGTAGCTGAACAAAAATCTGCGGTAAGCGTGAATTGTTACCTTCTTCTATTATTTCAAAACCGTTGTGATCGTTGGATAAAGGCGATTTCCGCATGAGCTTATTGTGAAGCTGCTGCAAATCTTTGAGCCAATCACGAAGAAGGGTTTGGTTGTCCGCTGCCAGATCGTGATGAAAACCGTCTTTCATGACCAAGCTGCACGCAGAAAACAGGAATGATATCTGCGCCCTGGCAATAGCTTTAATTTAGGGTTTGTCATTGAACACGGCAGTCGCCTTCACTCACGGTTTTGGCGAAACGCAATGGAACCGCATGAGAAATTCAGCATATTCAATTAATGAGGTTAGTAGAGTTGATAGAATTTTAAATGATATTTATCGAAACACAGAGTCATCATACATCCGACATTCCTACGGCATCTGATGGTCTTGGAAACTGGTATACTCACCGAATACTCTTGCTTTTCTCGATGTCATCGTCCTGTACGTGTAGCACAGCGGAAAGATTTATCGAACCTAGGAGTTTTTCCATGTCCTTGTCTGTAAACAACAGAGCGCGTGATGTTTGTGCAATCACACTTTGACACTTACGTGCACGTCTGCACGCAACATTTTGTCACACGCGCATGCCACGCCAATATAATAACATAGGACGGCCCTGTGTCGTGACATCACAGTATGAAGGACAAATTCACAACGTTCGCCACTTGCCTTTGTAGTAAGAAAGAACTTCCTCCTCCAACACAAACCACCTTGTTCGCCAAAACAACAAAGCCTCGCCCTTTTTCTGCAGGTAACCTTCGCGATATCTAGAAGAAACAAAAACTAGATAAGGAACCATGTGGAACAAGAACATCATATTAGATTTTCACACGAAAACCGATTTTTTCACTCCCAATGAGTTTAAACCAGCTTGCGCAGCGTTATAGACTCTCTTTAGGTGACTTAACTAACATGTATTAACACCTGCCGAGACCTATTATTGCTATTTCACGTTTTCTCCTATCTTTGGCACGCACGAGAGTTTTTTTCGCTGTTTTGGCTTCCCTTCATAAGCGAATCTCGCTTACGTCAGCACGGGGTGTTGACCCACGTGGCGATTGGAAAAGCTTGCAGTTTTGAAGTAGCTCAATTAAGTTGGCGTGTAGTCAAACAATAAATCGCTTGCGCGTTTTAACCACGGTTTTATTTTAACTGCAGTTCGTCTTAATTTGTGCGCTTTTATGAAAATGCTTTGTCTCCAGCGCTGAAATAATGATTTCGCGAACGAGAACAATGCACAAAATGGATGACGTCAGTGTACACTCAAATATTTTTTAGAATTGCTAAGGATAATTTTCATGGATTTGAAATTAAAAAACGACTTTATCAAACTAACAAAGAATCGACTAAATAATGTTTTTTGAGCTTTTTTTGATAATAAAACGAACCGTCAATCAACGACGTGGGAAAAATCCTCAACACAGCATAATATGCTCGTGTCTATGCCTATACACAAGCACCCGACTCTACAATCCAAAGTACATTCATCAGATACAAGAATTAAAAAATCATTTGAGTTTTTGCATTTTTGTCTTTGGAGTTTTGGTCTTTGGTTAAGAGAGTTTTCACAGCATGGAAAAAACTTCATTCTGCAGAAGGGGTGTGCGCTGGCAATGTTGAAACAAACAGAAATGCTTACTCGTTCCACGTGCATTTTTTGGACAAGTCAATTTTTTTGCATTTTTAATAAATGACGTCAATGCTGCAAGTGCCTTCTCAGAAGTAAGGTCTTGGATTGCTTGCACCGTGTCTATCTGGTGCATGCGGCACTTGGCAGAGTTTTTTTAAGCCCAACCATACATTCGTATTTGTCTTTAATTTTGAGAAGTTGAACAGCTGAACCAAGTGCTTGCCAGCTGATTGTGCGCTTGAGTAACGAATATCCCAGACCCTTCAAAACTTTCCACAATCGCTTTCACTTCATGCCATTTGTTTGCGCACCCTGGGCAGGTGCATCGTGATCGTTGAGCTTCGAATCATTGATAACATCGTAACGGAAACGTGAGTAACGTGTTGAGCTGGAAGCATAATTAAAACGGGAGTGATTGTTGAACCTCCTTGTCGCAATTATTCGATTCTCACGCAGGCGCACATAGTTTTGTCTGACGTCGTTTGAATATTGCACCACAATGACTTATCACAAGGTAGCTATCTATACCAAAAAGAATCGGCAAAGACTGCAAATGGAACCAAGAAGTCAATCAAACGCTCCAGGTTTGCTGCGAGCTTTCGAGGAATCGTTGCCTGTGCTCTACTTTTATTGCTTTACGGTGATTCGGACTTGCGCGTATCTGCGTTCAAGTGATCAGTCGCCACAAACGTGATGCAGTCGAATCAAATCAGCAAATTTTAACTCTACGCTTGCTCAGTCCTGGAATGCGGAAGCAAATGCGTGCGGGTGGAATTGCGAAGCGCTCAAGCAAGGGTGGAGAGAGCAAGCAAACGCAAGTCTACAAATATAAAAAAATATCTTCTGCCACGCCAAGCGAATTCTATCTTTTTATCACCAACCACTCCTGAAGAAATACTTACACTAATTAACGGATTGGACT
>JGI24158J21664_10002883_pt1 | contig 21245 bp, 9 predicted proteins | sample Ectturendosymbi3_FD_21664 | JGI IMG/M metagenome (IMG submission 21664)
TTTCCAATGAGAAACCAGTCTCACAGTCAGCAACATTTAGACATTAACCTAACTCTGCAGCAACTAATCGTAAAAGGAAGATGATAGTCAGTGAACGGGTTTTTGGTGTAAGTCAGAACGTGACGGGTGGTTCCAGGATGGAACATTTCATTAATCTAGAATTTCTGTAAAGTTTCCGGAATACTTGTCAGGTTTCGAAATACTTTGGTTTCGTTCGTATTACATCGTTTGGGAAGTAAACCAAGTTAAATTTAATTTTGTTTGGACAGGGTAATTTTATTGTTTTGGGTTTCATAAATTAATTTGTACAATGGCCAATTTATGGTACAATGTGACAGAGGTCCACCCGGACATGTCACTTGTATTGACTGTAAACAAGTCTGGTTAATTGACTTTGTCTATCAGTTTGAAGACTCAAGCTGCCAAGGATTATGGTGAGACACCACTCGGCCCCGACAGCACTTACAACCAATCCGTCGAGCTAGGAAAGGCTGCAAGGTAGAGCTTCTTTTTACTTCAATGGTAAAACCAAAATGGTTTAAGCCAGAGAAGGACTTCTCTCGTCGAGATCAACAAGTGAACTGAACTTGGGTGCCGAAATCAGTCCTTATATACTCAAATTTCATGGGAAACACCCAAAAGATCACATGATAAAGACCTAATTAACACATGACCATATTTGGAAGATGAAATTACATTTCATTGCTTAGCAACGACACCATTTTCCTTTTAAGGTTGAATTGTCACAGCCTTCACCAGACTGCTGAACGAGATACGTGCCGGTCACGTGTTTCATGCTTGATCGTTTTCAGCCTTTCTTTTCGTTTTTTTTCAGCTTTGTTTCTTCTGCCTTAAGCTTGTGTTTTCTTTGTCCTTGTTATGATATTTTATTTGTAGTAGACTTTTATGTCTGCTACAACCTTATGTGCCGGATTGCCGTAAAAAATTTGCCCATTTTGGGCAAGGTTGATCAATGTGGCTGATAATTTCAATGAAAATAGAAAAATTTCATGTCTCAACGTAATTTACTTTTATTGCAGATAGAACTGCAAGCCTGAAATGAGGTTCTGTTTAAACCTGAAACCGACCACCAATGACGTCTACTGGCGGAATTTTTTGATTTTTCTCTACTTTTTCATTCATTTTTTAAGAGCACTTCCCTTATTTTTGTTTGGAAACGTGCTTTTGTTCTTCATCATATAAAAAATTTTCCAAAAAAAAACACGTTGCTTTGTTCTGATCGGATGAGCTTGAGAAGACTTGCAAACTTGTAAAAAAACCGCGCGCGCGTCCAAACCTGTCAGTTAGTCCAGTGCAGAACCGTCGCCAGAAAGTTTTCAATAGGGGGCTTTGCGTTTCTTCGGAAGGGCTTTGGGTTTGTACGGGGGGGCTTGACACTCTAAAAATTCACAAAATCTCAACTGATTTATAGTGTTTCGTGTTTCAATTTGTGGGTCTTGGAGTCTTGTTTGGGGGTGCTAAGCCCCTAAAAGCCCCCCGTGGCGACGGGACTGGTCCAGTGCAAGCGAAAAAACAAAATCTGCCCATTTTGGGCAAGGACAACAAAAGTGTTTGTGTTTAGAGGCTACCTGAGCAGGGTTAACCATTACAAATATCTGGGAATTGTACTGGATACTGAGCTCTCAGACGACAAAGGCATTCAGAGACAACTGCGATTCCAATATTGTGCAGCAAACAAGCTACGAGCCTCTTTTCCCCTATGTTCAAATGCAGTTAAAAGTGTACTTTTTCGTTCCTTTTGTACGCCCATGTATGCATCACAATTATGGTGTAATTTCAGAAAGTGATGCATACAAAGATTGCGGGTGGCTTACAATTTTGGATGCAGAACTCTAACCACCTGCCCCGTAGAGCGACTGTTAGTGGTCATCAGGTTCAATGCGACATTCTTACATTTGAAGCATTACTAAGAAAAAAACAAGTACTTGTTTCTCGAAAGATGCAGAAAGTCTAACAACGTATGGTTGCGTGCTTTGATGCAGCCCGATTGTTTATATTCGTCCTTATTGTTTGAACACTACAACCGCATTTTAGTTTGTGACTGAGTGCTCGGACATTGCAGTGTTTGTTCGTTTGTGGGTGTGTCATGACACAACGCATTCATACTTTACCTGCCCTCGATCAATTCATACTTTACCTGCCCTCGATCAGTTCAGGAAGTAGCGTCCTATTCTGCAGAAGTGTTGTACCAAATGTTACGGGTTAGCGAACAATGGTGTTAAGAATGTGTCTATAACCCTGTGGTTCTGCCTCCAATGCCGTTGTAAAACGTTCTATTCTGCACGTTTTTATCAACTTGGGTTGTGCAGAAAGTGTTTTGTGCGTCTTAACTATGGACTTCGTGTCTGTGGACAAAAAATACATTATCAAAAGTAATGCCGCTTAAAAGCTCTGGGTTTGCTGCAAGCTTTCGAGGAATCAGTCAACTAGACTCTGCTTTCATGTCTTGCGATTATTCGGAATTGCACATATCTATGTTCATGTAATTGCTCGCGTACTTAGTCTCCATTATTTTTACGTACTTGCGTGAAATGGATTTCCTATTAAAAAAATGCTGGTTGGTTCAATTACACCGCTGTTATGGAGACTAGTCACTTGAAAGGTAATGACGGGAAAGGCATCATGTTGATTCTTCTTAAGCAATCACTCATCAGGGCCGCAACCAGCTGATATTTTCGGGTGGGAAACGAATGTAACTTGGTGTACTATGGTATTTTCGGGGGCGGACAAAATGATTTTAACTTGTTGCTGTACCTATAACCAGGGGCGTAACGAGGGGGGCAAAATTCCCCGAGAGCCGAACCATTATGGGGGCGCCGAGAAGTCCCAAGAAATGTCACAAGTACTTTCTTCAATACAATACATTTGCTTCCGAAAGACCTCAGGTTTGAACATGGGGGCGCCAAACTTGCTTCTTGCCCCGGGCGCCAAATAACGTCGTTGCCCTGCCTATAACTACATATTTTTGAAAAGTTTTGGGGGAAGGCAAATGCCCGATTCTCCCCTGGTAGCTTCCATTTCGCTGATCGCACTTCGCTGGAAATGATTGGTTGCTGAGAATCTTTGCCAAAATGACTCAGCACACGAATCCGGGTCAAAATGTTGGGATTTCAACAATCACACTTCTAGCTTGGCGGCGCTGTATTCCACGCACTTAATCGGTGCATCCCTTTCCACCTACTATCCCTAGACGTCAAAGCAGGGGTCTCCAAAAGCTATTGCACAACAGTTCAAAGGCAGTGACGTAGCCAGACCAAAAATTTTGACTTTAGTAGAGTAAGAGGATTTTTATTTGGGACGCCGCTTCTCAAAGCACGAAATTACTAAATATGCTAAAAATTTGGTGGTGCATTGCCCCTAACTAAGCGTCTACATTCGAAGGCCGGGCATCTTATGTTGCAATTTCGGGATATGTTACATTCTATCAAACCAACAAGTTTTTCGTATATATGTATATTTTTTGTCTGTCAACAAAATGTCCAGGCGGGCCGTAGTTTGGAGTCCCAGCCTTAAAAGAAACGTATGATACGCTTCGGTGAGCTCCATGGATGTCACCCATGTAGCGGTCGCTTCACTGGTCCTGAACTCGGAAAGATTTGAGGATTGAACGAAGAGATGAACGCGAACTTCCACCGCGCTTTGCAACTCGGCCAAAGGCGCGTTCCAACGGCTCCTGCTCCACTGGGGATGTTGTGCTTAGACTGTCTTTTCCTTGCTTGCGCGGTTTCTGCCACGGAATGGGTATCGCTTGGAGATGACCGTTTACGGCCGCCTCACACGTACTGCACAACACCTGATTGCGAGTGCAGCGAAGTGTGTATGGGTCAAATCCGGTTTTGCAAACTCGCCTTCTAAGCTTGACTGTTTCGGAGCAATTAACTGATCCATTTAACAAGTTATACATGTGCTTACTTTTGGGGATCCATGCTGGACCGGCAAAGCTTGGCTTACGCTTCTGTGTCAAAGCGACGGTGGTTTCCCGCTACTTTGATCTGTTGAGAGTGAACACGATCACCAGCGCAATAGCGTTTCTGCTTCTAACCATCAAGTAAAATGCCTGGGCTGTGCCAACCTTATAAAAAATTTCTGAAGGACATGTTGGCCTTCGGCGACGTACGCAACATGATCAAATCTGGCACTCCGTAGAAAAGGTTTGGGCACCCCTGGGCTGGCGTAACTGCGCCCCTGCTCTCCGCGTTCTGAGGTACGTCTGTAGCACTCGTGTACTTTATCTTCATCAAATGGGTCGAAAAGATGGAGCGCAATGTAAGTGCAGGAATTCTATCGTAGGACTCCCTAGAACTGCAAAACAACCTTGGTTCTTCTCGTCCAGTGTGGTCCAACCACCTACGGGCCATTTTACAAAAACGTGACAACTCGCGGGCCACTTTTCATAAAACGATGTATAAAGAACAGATTGATAAGATTTAAGAATAGAAAAAAGAAAATAGATGAGTGAAGTCAGTGTGTCACTGAAATTATTACACAATCACAATACCAGTAAAATTGTATTACAAATTTCTTTCAGTAAAATGCCAGTGGTTAAGGCTTCTCTGAAACTATCGTTCCTATATCAGTATGTTAGTATTAGCAAGTCGGAGACTATGGTCCAGCATTTCGTCAGCCATTCGATTTGTTTTTGGATTTGACTTGCTTCATAGCAAAAAATGTAGCCTACTGTCACATTTGTATGTGATTCTAAACGCCGAGTGCATTTATATATATTGCGAAATCTTTCAGTTGGAAAAACCTATCCATGCCGACTAATTTCTAGAAGATCTCTACGGTTCCATACCAGGAGTCTCCAAACATTTTTGTCAGAGAGCCACATAAGTTACTAGACAACAGTTCGAGGGCTGGACATCTTACGTAATAAGATTGTTATCAACAAATCTTTTAAAAATATATATATTTTTTATTATTGATAAAATGTCTTCGTGAGCCGGATGAAATGTCTTCGCGGGCCACATTTGGCCCGTGTACCGTAGTTTGGAGACCCTGTTTTAGTTTACATATTTATTATTATTATTAAAAGATGTTACGCGTGTTCTAATTAAAACTACCACTGCAACATCCACACATCAATCGATAGTGAGAAAGCTCGCGGGCCATAAAAAAAATTTGTCATGGGCCTGTAGTTGGACCACGCTGTTCTAGTCTAACCACATCCGTCATGAGGTCCACCACATACACTGCATCATTTCATACATTAAGGGCGCAGATTCAAGCGAACAACGGATTTTAACAATTCACATCTTTCATTGCGTACACTTTACAAATACATGCATGCATGCAAGATCACAGAAGGTTGTGCCGCTGGTCAGCATCAGTTCTAATACTGATGGTTGGCGACGTGAAGCGACTTCTCGTCGACACTGCCGGCTTGCTCCATGGAAGTGTCGTATTTACCAACAGAAGCCAACGAGTTCATCTGTCGAAGAAAATGTGCTTGAATGGAACGAGTGCAAGAAATCAGGAAGATTTGCAAAACCGGTCGCGCGCTACAGGAACGTTTCGGAGCCGATTAAAAAAAAAACACGGGGCTTCTGTTTGTGACGAAACAGGACACCTCGGAGTTTCGAGAACGTTCCGGCAACTTAAAAGAGTAAGTGAACGATGACGCAACAAGCAAGCCATGGCGCAAATGACGTAGCTCTAAACATGAGCCAGCGGTAGGGGGGAACCTGCGGCCCGCGTGAACATTCAATGTGACCCGTATCAGAGTTTTCAAGTTAGAACACAGCATCATGTCAAAACGGAACTCCACAAGCAGGAACGCAGTCATTCAGCCAAGAAAAGTGTTTCGCGCTCCGTTTCAGTTTTCTTTCCTAGAATGAAAGTGGAATCTTACGATAAAATTAATTTTTGCGGCCCGCCTATGATATTCCACAATTCATGTGGCCCATGATAATAAACATGTTCCCCCACTCCTGCTGAGGTAAAACACGATGTTCGACTACAACTAGAAGGTGCTGAGAAAGAGCCTCAACAGCGCCTTTGTGACTGGAGTCGCTGGTTTGAAGAATGCTTCTCGGTGACGGCATGGCAGGTTGCAATAGCGCTACATCTTCGCGGGAGAAGAACGACACTGCTGAAATTTGAAACGCGCAGATTTTGTATGGCCGGCTCATCGGAAATGCACAAAACGAAAGATAATATATATAATTTAATACCTTTCTATCGCCTCGAACTTTTTTGATTATCAACCAGTTGAAAACTTATGCATGATGTACTGTAATAGCCTTTACTCAAAAACGAAACTTGTGCAAGTTAATCATACGAGAAAAGCAGCGTCTATTCTGTTTTATATTCATCTTCAGGATTGTCTGTGTGCATCACCAAACAGCAAACCCTACCTTGCGCTGCGTTATGTCTAAACAGTTGTGTGTCCCTGGTTTTATTTAAATAACCCCCTGTTCTGTGCAGCGTGTATCTGAGGCGAACAAATAAAACAATGCTGTGGACAATAAAGCTTCATGCTGCAGACATCAAACAGCTTTGTGCGGATCATGACGCGGTTCCATTAACCTTTGTTAAGAACCACTAACCGAAAACGGTCTCTTTGTAAAAAAGCACAAGTAGTCATTGACCCAGCCCCTGTAGATTCCCTTGCAGACGATCCAGCGCGTTGCGAAGCATGCTGCCGCGATTGGGGGAGGGGGGGGCAGTTGCTTACCTTGGCCCTGTGCAGGAACACCTCCTGGCCCTTCTTGATACAGTCAGCTTTCCCTTGCCATGCTTTCAGAACGGATGCCTGGAGGGCTCGGCCGTACGAGAACGAAAGCGCCCATGGCTTCAACATGTCGACACGGTTGATCGCGTTCAGGTGTGCAGTAGCCGACGTTTCTGATTGGCCACCAGATAAGAATGTAACACCTGTGAGGAAACAAACCCAATCAAAAATTGTTCATCTGAAGCGATCATTTATTACCTCGCGTCACTGTCGGCACAATACTGCAAAATGAGGTCTAGCTCCTCTATAGAAGAATGCGCCGCGTAGAAACACAATCCCCAATGTCATTTCAAGAGTAGGAAAGTAAGCTCCTGAGAGAAGTCTTCCGTCCACATCAATTTTCAAAATTTTATTTCGTCAATTTCGAAGCATAACTATAACTCACCGCGGTACGTCAGTCAGAAAGGAACAAATTTACGACTAGTCACATGACATCGAAACAACGTCAACTACGTGGTAAAGGATTCGTTTTTACTTTTAGGTCGATTAAGACATCAACAATAGACGCCGCTAAGGTAATTTCCACTGACGCGATGGCACTTGCATGCATCCGGCCAAGCAAAACACTGGGCTGCCTCTACTTCTCGACATTCCAACCAAGATAAACGCAATCCTCCCGAAACTGATTTCGCGAGTGAATCAATCGAACAACTTCAGTGTCAGCTTCAAATTACTTTTTCCAACGGAAGTTTATTCGTAGTGGGTAAAATTCGTAGGTTGTTCAAAAAACGTATGCACTCCCAGCCCTGCTAACATACAACAGCCTAAAAAACAGATTATAGGCATTTATTCAAAGGCTAGTTACTGACTGGTCTCGGGAAAGCATATGCTTTCCTCACTTCGGTGTAATAATTCACTTCGGTGAGCCAAGTAATACATTCAAGAAAGATCAACATGACCGCGTTTTTCCCAAGAATTCCGAGAAAATTATGAATAGTGGTGTGTGTGGCAGGACCTCTGTCTTCGACAGAAAATGATCGTTTTGAGAAAACCCAAAAGCAAGCGCGGGCAACGATCACAGTCACAGTCATCAGCAGACGCACTTCGCATTTCCCTGGTGAGCCCCAAGAAAAGGTGGGGGCCAGGAGTAAAGATGGCTAAACGGTATGGCCAGTTTCCCCAAAATGCAGTACTCCCGAACATTGGCCACATCAGCGGTTGCAGTTTAGCGTCAGCGCCGTATTCAGTGTGAGTTTGTTTGCAATGTTGGTCGAAGCACTTGCAAATGTGGTGCACTGGGAACTGCGCTGTTGACTTCACTGTTAAAATATGAGCGACATGAGATGACTGTTTATGCATTAGCCGAACGCAGCAATTCACTCTGCGATAACGGAGTAGAATACAGTGAACTTTACAGTCTTTTGGAGAGCACCTTGGGGAATGAACTTGCACTGCATGTGAATGTGAAGGCTACGCAAAGAGTAAACAGATCAAAAAGTATACAGCAAAGTGAAGTTGGTCATACGTGACGAAATCCACGCAAAGGTTAAAGGTCACATTTCTGCCACGTTGTCAGTTGATGCGATTGCTGCTGGTCTTGCGCAGAGCGCTGCGAAACAACCTTGCCGCCTGACCGCGTCGCACACACGTGGCGCAAGCTGTTGCTTGATCCACCGCGCGACGACAGAGTGAATGCCAGTGCTGATGTGACGAGACAGTGATGACTTCGGGTACACACAGCAAGGTCAGCTGCAGATAACAGGATTGCAAAGGGCTTCAACGCTTAATAAACCGTTCTGCACAACCCGCAGCCATGCCAACATACTGCGTATGACCCTTGGAATAACAGTAACGCGCTTGGCAGTAACGAAGTCCATGTCGGCAGTTGAGCTTAAGTGGTCGTTAAAGCTGCAGAGATGAACGCCGTTCGAAATGGTTATTCCTGTCAGTAGCGCAGCCAGAACGAGGCCGATGAGGCCATGACCCCCTCCGAAACAAACTTGCTCAGGTTTTTCGCTGGTGCTTCACATCAATTTCAACTGTTCGATGCCGACTGGTAGAAGATATTTCACATATATTATGTTGAAATAGACCAGAAATTAACCGGTGGCATCAAAATGATCTTTGCGCAAAATAGCTAACGATTGAAGTCTGACGGTGTCAGTGACTGGTCCCTCCCGGACATAATTCCTGGCTGCGCCACTGATTCCCATAAAGAATGTGGTTCAATAATTCCCTATACATATTCTCACGCGAATGTGGTTAATGCATATAACTACTAAGAAGGGCAAGGCGGAGTATCCGTCATGGGCCGTTGTGCCAGGCCCAGATGACACAAACATATAATTATTAGCTGGATTGTCATAGCCCTGCACTGCTCGACAAGCATCGTCATGACAACCACACAAACGCATGAGCACTGCGGGACGGGGTGGAAATGCGATAGAAACAAAACAAATTTTTGTGAAAGCACGATATTTGGCGTCCAAGTCGTGGTAACGCTCACATACAAAAACGAACCTCCCACGATTTTTCTTTACTGCAACATTTTCGACTTAACGAAGATTTTCCACAACAAAAATGGTGTTTTTTGCCCGTATCTCACATTGTTTCGTGTAAAAAAAAATGTGGGTGAGCCTTTCTTCGATTGGAATTTAGCAATATTGAATGACTAATATGCACCATGAAGCCAATCTCAGCCAGTCCACACATTAGCGACATTTGGAAACGAAAGCCATTCAAATTCTCAGTGTGTCTTGATGCTATCGCCATGGACTGGTATCTATTCACAAAAGCTTACTGCTACAACAAAACCGCACATGATCTGGTTGAAGGCAGTAACACAGAAACGCACCACACAACGTGCTGGGAACAACTTTGCGATTTCAACATGCCTCACCGAGACCAGTTTGTGCAGCCAGCGTACACAACCACAGTGAAGCAAAGCACCTTTCCCGCCCACTGCTCTGGTAGTGCATACCCGACCCCAAGCGCAACATGTCAGTGCGAAAACTTCTTTGTGAAACCGCTACGTGGGCAATCGCCGCACGAAAACATGGCATAAAATTTTTGTTGATAGAAGAAGCAATTGATTATTATCGTGATACAACGCACGCGGGTGGTCCAGGTCACGCCCCTAACACGTCAGTAGCAACGAGCAGTGTTGAGCTTGCACTGGGTACCACAAAACATACTTCCTAACCGCGTTGAAAACATGCCGTGAACTGTTGGAACTCATCATATGGCGATATCTCATCATATGGCGAATCCACTACAAAGTGCGACATTGCAACTCATCATATGGCATCATAGCAGCGGTCGGTCGGTCGTCGGGTCTTAAACTGATGTCAGGTGCTGGGAGAAGGCAACAACAGCCTTCACCGACAGCCAGGGTATGAAGGAGCAACTTTAAGACCGACACAACTGTTTTAACGAAATTCCAGTGCGCATAAGAAATCAAGTATCAAGAAAGTAACTTTAACACAGCTTAACCCAACGATAAAGCCTTTCGTGAAGTCGCAAACAATGCAATGGCAATTAAACTATTTGCAACATTTCATTCGCTTGGAATTAGCGACCGACAAGGCCGGACGAGGGTTTCAGTTCTAATGCATTAAAACCCCTGTCAGTTTGAGCCTAACTGGAAAAAGAAAAACAGGTGTAAATCGGAAGGAACCTACTGTTTTTAAAGCCTGTACTAACTTGGCCAAGTTATGTTACACGTTAGTGCACCAACACGCCTTGTCAGGAATCAACTTTTACCATGTTTGCACAAGACACATTGCTGGGGATAAGGAGAAGCGATGCTGTGCTTGAGTATGCGTTTTCGGCGTTGTCATTATGTATAGTTTGTGAAATTCAGAAACCGATCTAGTTTCCTTTACGAAACAGCAGTCCATGAGCCTGCAACAAAAGCACAGCAAGCCGACTGCGACGCCCAAGCAACATGTGGCGAAATACGCTCGAGGCGTCGACACGTGCCGGTCGAACAAATGTACATTGCTGCGTTGATCAATGGCCGGGCGGCCGAACAACGAAACGCTGATCTGGTCAAACAGCAATGTCAGCTGCTCAGTGAATAAGTGCTCTACAACTGGGTGGCCGCAACGGCCCGGACCGCGTTAAAGAAATAACTTGACCGCACCCAACCCCCCCCCTACACGAAGCTTCGCCTGATCTCTGTTTGACTCAGAATGAGAATAAAGCTTTTCGTGGCATCAGGCTACTGGCGGTGAATCCAGCGTTTGCGTTTAATCATTAATAAGGCAAGTGCAAAGATGAACACCGCCCAAACGAACAGTTGGATTGCAGTGCCGCAACATGAGAAACCCAGGCGTTCGCCACACAGGGTATTGTATGAACGGAAATATATTGTGTCAAAAGGCTGCCAATTTTTTTTCACTTCCAAATGAAAAATTTCCAAATTTCCAAATTTCACTTCCTTGTTTTTGTGGCACCAGCTTTTAAAATAGCAACGAACCACCATAAAATGACTGAGTTTCGTTTTTTCCCAATGCGCTTTCGACTGCATGAAATCGAACGTTTAATTTGCAAACTGTAACCAGATCGCGAAGCAAATTTAGTAAGATCTGAATCGTAGAAACTATACAACTCGCCGTGAAGCAACGATATGAGACCGTGGCACACATTCCAAACCATTGCCCAGAGCTGCAACGACTCACCAAAAACTTACTGTAGCACCAGAGATCAACAGCAACTACCAGGGAAAAAAGACAAGCGGCAACGAAGACAAACACCTGAAGCAGAACCATTAATTCCGAGAAGGTCCGAGGCAGGCAGCGAGTACAATAACTAGAGCAGCGCCTGCGATACGTGCAACCAAAAGCGATGATCCCCGTACGATGAACAAAATAAATATTGCAGTGAATGGTCTGCACCAATCCCGCGCCAGCAAAGAATATCGAGCGGAAACTTTTGTACAACACGGTTGTGAATTCGTTGCAACGTTGGGGAGACTTCCTCTCTCAGTCGCTCTTTCCTAAACATAGCAAAGAGTCGGGAAAGTTCGGCAAAGCGTGTGCAGATGCTTCATTTGCTGGAAGCTCTTTGCAACCGTGCTATACACTGTGTTTACAAACAAACATGCAAGTGACCGAAAAGCTACTTTGATTGCACTCAATCTTGATTAACAGCACTGCTTGATATTGTTTAAAACTGCGTTGCGTAATTAACCGTCAAAGCCAACAGGCAGCTCTCCGGCCGCAGCCACACCCACATTTCAACCAATCGCAAAGCACCAGAATAAGAAAGTAGACGTTTCCCGCAAATCCGCCCAACAACAGCCGCGATTGGACAATTTACTGGAAACGATTTCAACAAAGCTCAAGTCTTGCAAGGAGCAACAGCATTTGTTGATTCTCCTCCATGATGGCCACGCACGGTCTGGACGCTAAAACAAACTAACTACATGTGCGATGCTTCTGACATGTTTGTCATCTCCGCTTTCGCACTGAAAGCAGTTCCTATTAAAACCCAACTGGAAGTGACCAAGCGAGGAAATGGAAGTGTACGTTCTGCTTCGGTGCCGGTAGTGACGTTGCGTCACAGACGCTTGCGTCCGGCAGCCACGGAGAAGCGCTTGACTGGTATCGTGCAGGGCGGCATCTATATTTTCGGTGCGCAGCTTCCTCAGCGGACGAAAACAACCGGAAAAGGAGATCGGCTGCTGCGCTCGAGAAGAGCATGGCAGCAGGACTGAAAAGACGCCGGCCGCGTATTTGCCGCCCATTCTTTTCAACACCAACAAATCTATCAGTAAACCGTTTTTTTCTACGTTGCCTCTGAATTCTGCAGTGCATGTTTACATACTGCAGCTGAAGCACACAGATCAACACCAAAAAAACTCTATTATTAAGTTGATCACGTGTTTGCTGTTTTTGCGGTGCTTGGTCTACACTTTTTTATCCAGCAACATCTCACAGAAATCTGACAAAATAGAGAAAACTTCACAATTCAAATCTTGAGCACTGCCTTGCATTGTCCTTGAGCACGCAAGCTGGCTTAATTGTTAAGGTTTATCTTTTCCATATCTAGCGATGTCAGTCGATCGTCTTGTTCTCATTCCAAATATTGTGTCATTTAGACAGAAAGTTTTCCTTAACGTTTGTTTAAAAATAAAACATGGATGATAGCCTTTTTTTAGTTGTACAATATTGAGAAGGTCACATTGTATTTCTCAATTCAAATGTGACTTACATTGACCGCAAAGCACAAGATATCTGCCCCACAGAGGTGGGAAGTTAAGGGCTTGACCGCGAAAAACCCAGCTGATTCCCACCGCTTCACCAACCACTCAATAAAATTCAGCACCAACGGGTGGTACACGAAACAGCGCATGGTCACAAAAACAACGGGTAAAAGGTGCTGGACGAAGAAAAATCTCCTGCAACAAATTCCTTGCCGCAAAACTAACTGCGTTCCCGGTTGCTTCAATTTGGTAAGTTCCATTTTACGCAAATCTTTTTTCAGGATGTGATCATATAATGCATGAACAATGTGCAACCAACCATGCTTGCAAACGCGATCTCAGCACTTTCAGAGTTTTTCGAAAAATGCCCCGACGTGAGTTAATAACTGATTAGCATTAAAACCAGTGGTGCCTTGTTTGAGTGCAACGTCCAATTCCTCGTCTGTGTGTGCGTCACAACGGAATGTTAATCATGCAGGAAGTTCATTTAAGAAGAGAACTTAACAGACATGATGCAAGTTATCGCCATTATGACTTCGGGAGCAGTTCGATGAACCAAAGAACCCTGAATCACGCAAGTGCCGAATCTCGATATACTGTGAAAAGCGCATGGAACGGAAAGCTATTTGTTGTAGGCGCCCTTCCCGCTTCGCAAACATAGTTAGTTTGCGGGGCTTGGAAGTGGCGACTGGCGACACTCACACAGTGATTCTTAAAGTGCTTCGACCCAAACACCAGTTGTGCTTCCTAGCTTGGAACGGTGGTGAGATGTAGCTTGGAACGGTGGTGGTGAGATGTACGATGCAACATATTATTAATGACATTGGCATTTGTTTACGTTTGTTATAATTTCAATTGTGAAGACCGTTAAGAAATCATGCCGATAGCACATCACTACAATGTTGTGTTCTTAACAAGAGTGGCAGGAAAATGCGCATAAACGGAAACCACATACAAACATTGCTTCGTCGACAATACAAACGGACTTGTTTCACCACACTTAGTTTCTCTACATCAAAATGCTCATTGCGACCAACAAGCGAAAACCTTATTTTTTGATTTGAAACAAAATTTGTTTCTCATTGCAGTTTTGTATCCGAGACATCTTCTCATTGCAAGTCAGTAGCGAAATAGGGCTGCATAAAGACTACACTAACAAATGCTTCAAGAAGGTGATGGATGCTGAACTTTCAAGACACCAGTGACATACGTTTCCTTTGCTGCTTTAGTCATGCAGGGCAGAGAACCTGCGGCCCGCGTGAACATTTAATAGGGCCCGCATCACAATTCGCGTCACGCAAGGTAGAACACAACATCGCGTCTAAACCAAACTCCGTGATAAGCAGATACTTAAAACAGTCAAAAAGAAGCATATCTCACTCCTCATAGTTTTCGATCCTGGTTTTCCTTAGGAAGAAAAGGGAAACATTTTTAAATAAAACTAATAATTTTTGCGCCCGCCGGCGATGTTCCACAACATGCGCCAACATGTGTGGTCCGTGACAGCAATCAGGTTCCCTTTCCCTGCTTCAGTGCAAAATTCCGAGAAATCAGTTGTTCATGCGTTGACTCGTGACGAAATCCACGCAGAGGTCAAGGTGACATTTCTGCCACGTTGTCAGTTGATGCAATTGCTGATCTTGCACAGAGCGCTGCGAAACAACCTTGCTGCCTGACCGCGTCGCACACACGTGGCGCAAGCTGTTGCTTGATCCACCGCGCGACGACAGAGTGAATGCAGTAAGGAGGGTTGGTGCTGCGCTGCACAGTGACACGACGGAAATGGAACGTTCAGTATGTTATATACCTGCCCAGGACGGGACTAACTGATCAGGAATTGAGTTGACTCGCTTCATGCCAGCAAAACTACGTGCAGGCTTTTTTCAGCTTCAATGACTAAAGACAATGCCTTCGAAATTTGTTAAGACCAGAAGTGGGGACGGGGTCACCCAACCATTCTTTCGTTAATATGAAAACGTAAACATTCATACTCTCACGTGCAAAGTTAAATTAAAACCAGGTGCCTACGTTTGCTTCAGCAAGATCACCTGGACACCAACACACCCATGGCCAGTCACTGTGTGTTCCACTTAGCCACAACCAAAGGACAGTTTTGCTGAGATTTAAATATAGGTTTGGAATATAAAGGGCATTCCAGAAATGTTGCTATCACTTGAGATGTATAGATCTGAGTAAATACCAACTCTACGCGTAAGAAATTAAACAGGCTTAACCTTTGGCAGAACAAGATTTGTTCATAAAAATTTGTCTGGGACTTTGCTTCCGTAACTTCCTCGACTATCTCTTCTTACTGTCCTTCCAGATCCTTTGACTCATCACAAACTACCTTCCTATTTTCAATTTTTATGTCATTTCTAAATCTGTACTTCAGCTGGTGCTCGTCATAGGATTCTCTTTCAAATGCACCTGTACGGTCTTATTCTACTGCGTTCGAGCATACTCTAACACACAGAATGTTTTTCCATGGAAGGGAATGCCATTTCTACTTGTGAAAAGATAAAAGTCTGAAACATTTAATATGAATGTTTCTAAACATGCAGTTAAAATCTGGGATCATTTCAAAAAAATTAACAAGTTAAAAGGTCGCAGAATGTAAACACATGTTCGGAACAAGCAGTACGTCGTATTGCCGTATTAGCAGTATTGCCTTGCCTTTAACAGTCACTTGGTACTCTGATAAATCTTTGTGTTTGAAGGTCAACAATCACCATGCCAGCGAATTTAACGTGAACTATTCGCTGGACATATTTTTGACCATCACGTGAGGACGACGTAATACGTGCTTCAACGGAAACGATAACGCCAGTGATCAACAGCCTGGTGCTTTAGCTGCTGTCTAGAAAAACACACGTGGTTACAAAGACAAACACAAGAAGCTCCACCAGTGACTGCGAGGAGTTGTGGTCATGGCTGATGACCCACGTACACCAAAAACAAAGACGATCCACACCGAAAACCGTGATGTGGTGGATGACAACGATTGATGCGGCGGCAGAAAGAAATGGACATAAATCTTTGGAATGGGGGTAATTTCACCAAAATATTGGATAGGGCCCTTTTTCAGTCTTTTGCTCCCAAACATGAGAAAAAGTCGAGAAAAATCGGGGAAAAAACGCTGTTACTTTGAGAGCGTTACAATGGCCCGTGGTAGTGTGTTTGGTCATAAGTGAGCTGGAGGAGCTTAATAACCGCAAGAACTACCTAAGTGGCCGGTAAGCTGCTTTGAGTGCATCCTTATTGACTGGATCTTGAGTCACATAACTGCTTAAAATTTATTGAAGCGACGTTGCACAGCAATTGACCGTCAGAACCGGTTGGCACCACTCTCCTAGCCACACCCACAATTTCAACCAATCGCGTGGCGCTTGAAGGGTTGGGAGCAATTCTTGTTCTGTCAAGCCTCAGCCCCGCAATGCCGGTTACGTTTTCATGTGTTGTGAACATGAACTGTTGACTGCATTTGAATTACACAGATGTACTGCACTATTCGCAGTTATGCTTCGAAAGTGTAGTACCTGTCACACAAACGCCTACCAAAACCAACATGAACTTGTGCCGAACAGGCTTGCCGTTGTGCGAGCGAACACTTCCTAGCGGGCAAGGAAGTGAACGCGAAAACGACTCTGCTCAGGTTGCCTGCGCCGCCGAGTCATAGACACGTGCGGCTTGCGGTTGCGCCGGTCATGATGACGTGACTAGTTGCTTGTAAGCAGCGAACAAGTCAACGCGCTCGAAGCGCTGCACGTAGACGAAGCTAGTCAACGTGTCTGAGGTAGATCACGTTCACACAGAGAAAGATTACGCAAGTACGTAAGATCCGTGAACACAGTAGCGTAAACCGAAACGAATGCACAATGTTTTCGTTACTAGATAAGCAGGTATCAATATCAAGGTTGCAAAACTTTATTCAGTGGCAAAAGTTCGCAACAACTTACCAGGCATTGCTGCTGGCACTGTGCGGCGCAAAGCAGTTACGGTGGCAATCGCAACATCTTCAACACTGTATTTCGTTGGACAGTCATGTCCGGCCGTTACCATGTTTGGCTTGAGCAAAGTGCCTTCCAAGTAGACGTGGTGGTCGCTCAGTGCCTTGTAGCAGGCGGCAAGCACCTAAAATCAATGAGAACATTGACGGTTTACAACGTTTTATTGATTGCGCCCACGTCTGCTGCCTGTGGCAAGAACAGTGTCAAAGCATTTCCCGTACTTTTTCAGTGACTTCCTGGCAACGCTCAAGAGTATGGTTTCCATCAGGAAGGATTTCAGGCTCAACGATTGGCACGATACCATGCTGCAAGATAAATTCAACCTTTAAGTGCAATTCGCGAAACGCATAAACGCATAAATGTACGTTGCTACCTGCTGGCATGTGGACGCGTAACGAGCAAGAACATTCGCGTTTTCCATGATCGCGAGTTGAGATGGAGTGCTGTCTGTAATCTTCAGCACGCAACGCCACTTCGCGAAGTCGCAACCGTCTTTTTTATATTGAGCGCATCTTTCTCCCAAGCCATCAAGACCTAATTCGAGGCGTAGAAACAAAGACATACATCTTCGGTACAAAAAAATGATCACCCATTATTATTCCACTAGTAAAATTTCTCACAAATGAATATTTGAAAGTCCCACAACCTTGTTATTATGTGCAAACAGTGCGCTATTGTTGTCGCAAAATGTATGTGCTTATAATGCGACATGCGTCAAACAAAAACCATGTCTTCAATTTCATCCAGTGACAGTGAATTCAAGCTGCCGAGTGCGTTTAACAAGAAATGCACGAACACAAAATATTGTCACCAAGGAGAATAAACATAGTAAATGACCATAATAAAATGAGACGTTCAAAATTGATCACATGCTGACAATTCCATCAACACAATCTTGTGATGATACTTAAAACGGCTGTGCTGCTTCAAATGTCATTAAAATCACTGATTTCGCATTTCTGTGTAATTTTTTAAAATCAATTCTACGAATCATTTTGGGTTAACTGGCAAATAGATATTAGTATGGCACTTGCATCTCCAAAATACACCATGAACTACTTATTTTGGCACACCACTTGTGAANATAGAGTTTTGTCTTGCAATGAATGCAAGTTTTTGAAAAAAAAGTTTATAAATAAAGTCTGATCAGGCATATTTGCTGCCAGAACTTTTGCATGCACCAGGTTCTAAGCAGCCACTACACAAACAGTTACAACATTGCACCTTGCGTTGTGGTTTCATCATTTGTACCAAGAAGCTTCACAACACCTTTATCCACCTATCAAAACATGTTCAGCAAAAAACAAAACAATTGATTATAATCTTAATAACAAATTTTTCACTAACTTTCTTTAAATTTAATTCAAGTATCAAGCAAATTTAGGCTTGGGAAGTTGTGAAATGAGCCTAATTTACACAAAGGCCTAGCTAGGCTCTATTGATGCTACTCCTGTATGCAGCAATCCCTTAGGCCAGGGGTCTCCAAACTATAGCCCACGAAGCCATTTCATCCAGCCCTGGAAGTGATTTTGTAAATAATGAAAATATAATACATTTAGAAAAAATGTATTGATTTGGTAGAATGTAACATACCCTGAAACAATTACATTACAGAAGATGTCCGGCCCTCAAACTGTTGTTTAATAGCTTATGTGGCCCTCGGACAAAAAGTTTCCTCAGGCAACAAACATTCCATTTGTTCCATACCAAAAAGCACTTGTACTTGATATCATTTGAATTTCTGCTCCAAATAACTTGAAATCATGAATGTTAATGATACAGTTCGAGCTGAATGTGGTCATGCAGTTCTTTGGTGTATAGCAATTATTTGTTGAGTCATAATGATCAAGGCGTAAGCTGAGCAGGGCATGAAAACCTTGTCATGATCTCTTTTCTTGGTATCGTGGCAAATCCAGCCCTTGATGTACTACGATGTTTTCCCATTGTGTTCTGCTACAGGCAGCCTCCCATAATTTTCCAGGAATCTTATACAAAGGTTTGAAGTTATTGATAAAAATATAACGCTGGGCACCCCTTCCACGTTTTCGTGGGATTCTACCACTTAGACCAGTGGTTCCCAAACCTTTTTAAGCAGGACTCAAATCTTACTTTAATGAACATCTCATGACCCAAGCTTGAAACATCGAAGAAAATGTATTTTACATGCTTAGGAAGCGAAAATGTTTCAAAATACTCTACTACTACACAGCTAAACTTTCATACTATCAACCCTGATACTCCACTGATCTATTTACTGAACTATTCAGCTCAAAAATACTTCCGTAATCAACAAATCTTAACTTAGCAGCTAGTTCGCTAGTTATGGCGAAGAGCTGCGCTGCCGTTAAAACTCTCAGAAAACCACTTATGACACAATAATCCAATTTTAACAGACGAAGTCAAATAAAATGCGTATGATGCAATAATTCAGTCTATGACAGAATTGAAAGAACTTGAAAAATGAAAGGAGAAAGTTCGTTTTGACAGATTTGAATAATCTTGGCGCGACTTATGTTTTGACCCTTTGCAACCCATACTTCGGGAACCGCTGACTTGGACTAAGACGTTCTCTCCTTCCATATTACATGACCCAAAAATTTGAGCCATATTTGTTCTATACAACAAAGCAGTTTACGCTCTTGCCCCATTCTTTGAGGGACTGTCACACTAATTTGGAGTGCTGTCCATGGAATAGAAAGACTTCTGCAGTAGAACCACGTTGTCATGATAGAGGAAACAAATTAAGCTTTAATGTATCTGGCTTAGGTCTAAATCGCCTTTCAGGAACCAAACAATGCTTGATGGACTCATTTGTTTACGACAATTAAAACGATTGTGTTTTACACTTAAATGCCATTTAAATCACTGATTTTGCATTGAATCCTCTTTAAGCAGTCATTTTGACTATTGTAGAATAGATGAACATTAAGCAATTAAACTGAGTGATTATCATGAACAGTGTTCTAAAATTTTCCACAAAAATCACTTGAACAACTTCATGCTGTGTGATCACAAAATGGTTCCCGACAGTGCAATCCACCCCAGTAACTGGTTTTGAAGTATAAACTTGGTCAGTGGGCCTCACCTAATAAATCATGAGCTGGAAATATGAGGACAAAAAAAACTTTTGTACTCAGTTCAAATTCATTTGGAAGATTTTATTAAGACACAATACCACAGATTGAATGCATCATGCAAGCTCAACTGAAATTACCTTGATACCAACAACAATGCCTTTCTCCTTCAGGTAATCACGAAGAAGTTTTCCATTGTCATCTTTCTGATATAAAGTCTCATGAAAAAGAATTACCCCACCAATTGAATCAGCTGTGAACGCACAAAGTAAAATTCAGAACAATTTGATTGGCAACACAGATACCAAACTCTACAGAAATGATTCTATTTGAATAAGAGCTGATGATGTCTATTGCTCACCTTGTAGGCAAAATATATACTCTGTAAGACCTTCAGTGTCTGATTTTTTTCTGGGAAAGGATTCCTTTCGATAGACAGTGCAATGGGAACTTTGTTAAAAGTAGGTTTTATGGGAAATGTGTTTTACTTTTCAACAAACACAAGGATCATAAACTTGCCTTATTGTATGAAGCTGTATGATATTAATTAAATTAATATGCATCTGTAACTGCCTAACATTAACTGGACTGAAACAAGTAAGTGGGTCACATGGATAAAAGAGAATAATTGTTGTTCTTTTTGCTACTCGTGTTATTATTTCGTACCATTTGCCACCAGGTTTCAAATCAAACAGATAAATCAGCTCTTCTGGCGATAGTTTTCATAAAATATTTATCATAAACGCATTTTTTAGAATCTTTGTGTATCAATTAAAAAACTAAGACTGTGAATGAAAAAAGTGCCAACTTTTTGGCTATCTGTTACAATGTTTCAAAACATGAGCGAAGCTTATCAGTTGCAGGACCTCCTTGAGCTTGTATTTTTATTGACCACCTTTGTGCTGGTAAATTTGCCAACTCTCACCACGCAAGTTTTACAATTAATTTGTTCACTGTTTTTACACTTTATTTATTTTGTTCTCTATTTTAAACCATACTTTCACGCTATATGACTGTTTTTGCGCATTTTTAGGTAGGTTTTACTCTATGTACTGTGTTACTATATTTCATCATTTCCCAGTGTTTTTCATTATACACTTCTGTTTTTTTTGTGACATGCTGTCAGCCATTCCTATAATGCAATGGCCAGTTTTGCATTTTTTGTCTTTATATGTCATACTGCTCATTGTTTCTTGTTATTAGTAAGTTGCATGTTACACGTGGTTAAAAAACATTGCCCTGAGGAAGCCCACTTGAATAGG
>JGI24158J21664_10002884_pt1 | contig 21242 bp, 11 predicted proteins | sample Ectturendosymbi3_FD_21664 | JGI IMG/M metagenome (IMG submission 21664)
CCCCGCCTCGTACGCCTATGGTTATGCTCTTTTTGATAACCGATTTGAACTGCATAGTGACCTACAAGCAATTGTAGAAATGACCCGGCCAAACATNAGTCCAGAACTGTAGNCCAAATTGTTAAATTGCCAAGNAACTTCATGCACTGTGGAGCGAAGTTTCAACATGCTACGCAAACTGTTAGCAAATGATCAGCATTTCTCGCCAGATAATGATTGGAAATATTTAGTATTATATGCAAACAAATCACTTGAGTAAATCACTGTCGTTGAAAATGCTTGTGCATAAATGCAACTTTTTACTGAACTTTTGTTAAAAATAAATGCATATTTCTCATGATTTTATTGTAAACGAAACCTTGCCCTAGTTATGAGCTTTTAGTAGTTTTCGGACAGATGCGGATTTGAGACCGAAGTGCGGCGCGGGCGCGGGCTGGTTTGCAGGGCGGGTGCGGGTTAGAAGTGTGCGGGGCGGGAGCGGGCAAGGTTTCTCAAACTCATGCGGGTGCGGGCGGGAACGGACAAAAAAGTCCAACCCGCGCAGGACTCTAGTGCATACATTTTCTCTGATGGACTCCCAACCAAATTTCTGGTCTAAGAAAATGCAATATCTTGAAATTTTGACGTGTTAAGGATATTGATATCAGGTTCGCAACCAACGAACTGCAAAATACACCCTCATTTAACATAAATATTTGTAAAGTGGAACAACAATGTTACTGCGCGATCAAAAACAACCTGAATTTGACGTACAAGTTATTTGATTCATTCAATTCAAGGTTGGTTTTCGTCCTGCTGCACCCTACGTTATTTAAACCTCCTACCAAATATGAAACGATTCCCCAGAATATGGATTGCGATCGATAGATCAATTGAGTTTTATTCGTTCCATCCAAATTGCAACTCATTACCGCAGTTCCATATCCAGTAAAATCGGTCCAATACAATCTGCATAGAACATAAAAAACCTAGTCAATTGTAGGATGAAACAAAAAACAAAAACAGCACAAAGATCTTCAGCAAGATTTGACAAAAAACACTGTCACATTAGATTAATGAAGACTAACCCTACCTGCGTTAATTATACGCCAAATTTAAAGTGCAATGAAAAGCTTCCAACAAAGAAAAACTTCCGCTTTTCCTGTACCAAAGCTTCCAACAAATGCATGAAATTATTTAAAACAGCTTCAAATGTTTTTTATATTTGTTTAAAAAGTGGTTTCAACAGTATCAAAGCCTAATTTTGAGAAAGGTTAGTCTGCTACAATACTGTAACTTGGCCACTTATTTCACATCAACCAGCGTATTTTTTTCCAATGAATAAGTACAGTTGCACAGGACAATCGTTGTGGAAAATATAAGTGTGCANCAGGCAAATAGTNCGAGGAATCAAAGTTGCACTCAACAAATTATAGTGATATTTTTTACAAACTACACNTGGAATATATGTTCGCTAGCCTTCAAATTGAAAGTTCTTCGAAAATGTCCCAATGTTTTTCTCTATACATGATTTTCTGGCTATTAATAGTAATAATTGTGTATGCTATTTGTTGGAACACTTTTAGCAACGCAATATAAACAAACTGCGAAGGACATACAAGTTTGGTTAACTATGATCTTTTTCCACACAGCTAGCTGTAGGCACTGCATGGCATGCTTCTCTAAGTGAACAAATATGGATGTATCTTACTTGTCTTCGGCGTAATCGACTGTCATTCCAGTAGCGTCAAATACGTTCGGGTACTGAAACAAAATTCTTGCATTTTTTCCAGCCATATCGGAACGGATTATTTTTGATCCATAACTCTTGTAAGAACTAAAATACAGGTATCTGACAAAAGAAAGCAAACAGTCATCAACTGTACAATCTGAAACAGCTGATTTTACCTTTTCGGTAATTTCAATGGACAAAACGAGTAGTTCGTGGCCAATATGTTGCACTTATTCACGCAAATCAGCTTTGTTGGACAATTTGATAGCAGCAATAAAGTAGCATAGCATAAGATACTCTGTGTTCGTTTGCTACATATTACTTGCCATTAGAAGCGAAAAGAGTTATAACTGTTGTATGCTTTGTCCAAACTGTTTTCCACCGTTTATTGACTTGTCGTGCTACATATGAAGTTTGGAGCAGGAAATTCGTGACAAGTCCGTGTGCATCTGAGCTGTCGATTGTAAAGAAACCACATTGTCCTAATAAGCATCGAGCACATACACTTCATGGCTGATACGTATTTGTTAACTCTTGCAGAAGACTGTGAAACTAATGCATACGAGGAAAACGGCTATATTTGACTTTTATGCACATTATAGCTAAAGTTACCTTAGTTTAGCGTGTAGGGTCAAGGCGTACACTGGATCAGGATCAGTTTTATAAACAAAGTTGTAGTAAGTGAAATCTCCTGCTGAAACCAGGATCCACTTCAAAGCGGAATCGCTCATATATAAATTGCCGGTCATCCAGTCGTAAGCTATATTCTCAACACCGTGGCCCATTCCTTCCAAGAAAAGCCTTGTAGTGTTCATAAAAGTATTGTAAACGCCGAGGTGTTCTGATCTGAAACAAGTTACTGAACAATTAGTTCATGTCCACGAATTGCAAATGCGTAATTATTTTTTAAACAAAAAAAAAACATTTTGCAAACAATTTTCGAAACAATAAATTAAGTAATTAATCTAAAGTAATACAAGCATCTTTTTATGAAACAGAGTAACTAAACTATGATTAGTTATCTATTTTTTGCAAACCTGTAACTCTAAAACAGGCTGTACGTTTGAACGACAAACAGCCAAAAGCCAAAGAACTTTCGCACGAAAAAACTTAAATCCAGGTTTGAACGGGTTCACTAAATTCAACCAAGGCTGCAATTAATCCAACATTTGTTCGTTGATTTAGAAAATACTGGCTACGTTATGGCATAAATATGGGCTTCAAAGCTCTTGCAGTGTGTAAAAGCAAATAATACGACAACGAATGCGTGCAACATAAAATGTAATACAGTACAAAACTTTCAAGCTTTTCACACAATTTGGATTAAAGCGAGTGTAATATCGCACCACGTTAGACTTGATAAAGTTTACACTGCGGACAACTAGAGATAAGTTCGGGTGCACAATATAGTGGGGGAGAGAGACACTTTAAAGAAATCCAACTCCCACCCCTGCTTATCTGTTTGGCTTCACCTTCATAGATAACACTTTATTTTCCAGCTGATGTAATTTTGCAAATACTTTTTAAAATTACATGATTTTGCCACACAAAACTTTTAGGACAAATTAGTTTTAGGACTTTCATAATGTTGCGAACATGAGACAGCTAACTACTCCGGATAATTGACGAGTAATTTTCAGAATTTAAAGTATTTTTGTGCGGGCGTTACAATAGGCTTATAACGCAGAAATGCACACACGCCAGATTATCAATTGCCAGAATGTCCGAATGCTACAATCTTCACGTGACCCATGTTGTACCCAGGATCAGGATCCCTCTCGTTCGGTAAAAGTGGTATTTTGTTTTGTATCCAATCTAGTCCAGTAACGTGTCCGTTTCACTGAATTATATACGTGATCAGTTTACCTTACGTACTACCATAAGTGAAAGTATGCAACGCTACTACAATGAATGTGCCTTAGAAATTTGGAATGTGTCATTTAACTCAGTGTTAGAAAATTCGTCATGTGCCAGACGAATTCCTTCAATAGAGTTTATAACTGTATGTTAAAACAAACTGCAGGCTTCGAGTCTCCTTCATCAGTCCCGATTCGCCGTTTTTCGACCCTAAGTTTGTTCAAAGAATGCTATAGGTTGTACAAAGCAAAAACCTTTGTATGATTAGTGCAATTACTTACTTGTAATCAGAAAAAAATACTCTTTTAGTCCGATAGTCCGAAGCGATTGCCCAAAATTCGCTATCATTTCTTTGGGATGTCAACACAACTGAAGTCTTGTAACGACCCTCTTGCTGTTTCTGCCCAATAAGTTCAACGTCCGCTGGCAAAGAAAGAAGCTGCACAATACCATTCGTTGATCGGCTTGTCCATATCACCTTCGAATCGTCAGCTTTGAAAACATGTGCTGTGAGTCCAGGTGCCGATAAACGTTGGTGAAAAAAGGGGCGTTTGCCAGAGAAATTGGTCACACAAGTGCTTTTGCTGTTTAATGAAATTATTAAGTGGTTTTACAGAGAGTGCCTAGTATGGATGGGGGTGCAGAAAATGGACGTCCATTTGCAATTTTCTAACTTAAAAGAGATCCATTTCTGATTTACGATTTTCCACAAATTTATATTTTTGTTAAGATTATATCCTCAGCTTAAAAGGTGTGCTTTTGCCTATATGTGCAGTGCAGATTTTTTATGTGTATGCACCACTACTTAAAGTGAATACCTGTAGTTAAAAGCCAAAAAACAAATTTTTGAAATACGTTGGCCCAAACAACATTTGCACGGGCCCCATAATGTTAAAATCTCCACTGAAACTTCGAAAAGTTATGCTTTGATAAGAAGTAGGCCCGCAACCAGAGGAGGAGCAATCTGGCAATTGCCCCCCCGCGATTTTTAAAAACGTATGTGTTTGTTAGGAACAGCAACAAGTTACATCATTTTGCCCCACGCCCCCCAAAATATCAGTTGGTTGCGGTCCTGATAGGAAGTACATCCAATGGGCAGAAAGTACACAAGCAATCCTCAAGAACGAGGTGGAATCCCTATTCGAGGAGAATGTAAATCACTAGTTAGTAAGTAGTTACAACCAATTTTACCCAGCTTTTGATTGAAAACTGAGGGAGCAGTTTGTTTCAAACATTTGTCTCATGCTTAAGCGCCAGCTTACTTTTCCTGCTGTTAAATTTCGTTTTCAAACAGCAGTGGTCAAACAGCTTATTTTTAACTGACGCGCATGACCTTATTTTTAACTGACGCGCATGGTCAAACAGCTTGTTTTTAACTGACGCGCATTATTTTTAACTGACGAGCATTGCCACGCGCATGACCTTCATCGAGAGACGTTACTTACGACATTTTGGAACATTGCAGTGTTCCCATTTTACTGATGCATTGACAGTGTAGCACCACAAGCCACGTACATCATGGTCAGGATTTCTGAAATAAATGAGCATAAATCTGAGCAAGATTTTTCGCCATTGCAAATAAAAGCTATACTTCCTAGACATATGCGATATCGCTAAGGCATAAGATGAGTTTAAATTAATCCCACGTATACATTTCTCATTACAACCTCATGATTTTCACACATCAGCACTTAGTAACACAATATTGTGGAATTGGGTTCTAAATCTTAGGTAAAATAGGCACAAGCAGCCAAAGTCCTCCAGCAAAACGTTTTGGTACCCGCCCATTATGGAGAACCTATACGTTTGCAAAATCACTGAAAATGAGTTATTTTCGGTAAAAAATGCCGGCTTGATTTCTTCAGACTTTGACAATTTAATAAGACAACCTAAAAAACTTTTTTCGGATACTATAGGAAGCTTTGGTTACAAACATATTGCTCAGCAAAGGATATGTCAAAATGATTGCAAAGATTACCATAGACTTATATTCCTAAAAGCTTTAAACACATAAAATCTTCAAAAATTTTGTGAAAATTAATCACGATTCTAGAATACATTCTCAATTAAAATGTTNAGCCAACATTACATTCATTATCCTTCTCAGTAAAAACTATAGATAACCTGCAAAAATTGTGATGACCTCCATCATGAGGAGTAAAACGTGGCTCATGCGGTGACTTCTCATCCCATCGTTGACATGGAATACCAGACTTGGTATAGTTTCGCGTTCCATTGTACCAAAAGCTGGGGCCAGCGATACATTCTGTTCAAGTAAGAAAATCTTTCTATCAAACTAAAACTTAACAGTTCTGTCACTTTTTTCAAACGTTTTCCACTGAGTTGTTCAAAAATTTTACAATGTAGGCGGGTCAAATCCGGCATGTGAAGCCATTTCATCCGACCCGCGAAGACATTTTTGTCAATTTTTAAAATACAATATATTCACGATTAAACTTGTTGATTTGGTAGAATGTGACATATCTTGAATCAATCACATTATGTAAAATGTCCGGCCCTCGGACTGTTCTGTAATAGCCTGTGTGGCTTTCGAACAAAAACATTTGGAGACCCCTGCTTTAGACAATTTCAGTACCAAACCTATCTCCTAAGTTACAGAGAATGGCTCTTGAGGTGTGATTTAGATATATTGTATATTTGTTTTATGCTATTTTTCAAGAGTTCCCAAGTTATTATACTCTTACATTAGATATGTAATGTTATACACTACGCTGCTTGCTGAAAGGCCATTAAAAGTGATAAAAGGCAGACGAAAGCAAGATACTGCTTTGTGCAAAATCTACAAAATTTTTGTGAAACTTTCGGATTTTTAAGCTTAACCTTGGGCAATTTCTAGTCAAAATTTGTGGGAACCCTGACCGGGATAACTGCCACCTAGGATTTTATGTTTTACACATCACATACGAGCTATCGAAATCTGTTTACACTACGCCGTTGCGGGACGTACTGGAGTTCTCACGGCACAGTGGTTGGTAACCAATGTGCTACGGTAGTATTGCTTCAACATAATACAGCAAGAGTGAGTTGCAACATTGCTGTTGTTGCCACGTAACAAGCACAAGAATTTCTAAGGCAAAGCAGAGCACAGAACTTCAAATGTATGGAAGTAAACGGGTTTGATGAGTGCGTGGAATGAATATAACATAATAATGTGCATGAGAGACATGAGCTGTGAAAAACTTGAAAAGCGCATAAAAATAAGATTTGCACTTGAAGATGTAACGATATCGATACGACATTCTCCACTCAGGGTTTTTAAGGTGTTTTTTGGGGACCCGATTCGGTCCCAAGGATTAAAAATCGGGTCCACACCCCATTTGTACAACCAAGAGCGGAAACATCCGACACCAATGTGGGGGTAGTTAAGCCAGACATACGTTGCCCTTGGGATGGCTATTCTAGCAGGGTGGGTACCGATGTCGGGGATGAAAGTACCGCGTCTCGTGGTGTTGTGCAACCAATCCGCATTCCATCGGTGATCCGCCCAGAGCGCCGCACGTATACTGCTGTTTTCAGTTGAACTGGTGAGTTGTTGTGGGGCGGGTACAATGGGTGTCTCGATTTGAGGCGCCGTACATTCACACTCTGTGGACAGTTGAGCAGATATCCAGGCTCCATGGCACAGCGTGCTAGAGACAGTGTGACTTCTTTGCGAAGCTCAGCAGGTTGAGTGCCTGCGAGGATTGGAAGGTTGTCCGCTGGTGCAGGACGCAGGCATCCAGTCACAATTCGCAAGGCGTCGTTGATGGCGGGGTCGATAAGGCGCGTATGAGAACTGCAGGAGCGCAGTACTCTGTGGTTGAGTGGACCAGGGCTGGGGTAGCCATTCGCAGCGTTGTTGCTCCAGTACCCCAGCCAGAGCTAGCAAGCCACCGCAAGATTGTGACGCGTGATAACTCGAGGTATCGGCGATACGTGAGCGATCTGTCCAACGTTAGGCCTACTCCGATGCATTTGTGTTCGGAGCAGAAGGCCGGGGTTTCATTGCTGTGGTTGACGTTTTGCTACGTTTAGCTTCCTTGTTGTTGAGGTGGAAGACTGCGGAGACCTTTTTGTAGCTCTGAGCTTTAGCTTCCAGGTTTGGAGGTATTCACTTACGGTTGCCATGTCTTTGCTAAGCACCCCTTCCACTGCCTGGCAGTCTCCATCAGCATGCATGATTGCTAAATGGTCAGCATATCCATGCTTTCTGGAGGCGGTGTTTAGAGATGTAGATGTTGAAGAGGAGTGCCAGGAGTTAACCCTGTGGGACGCCGTTCTTGAGGCGTCGTTTGTGGCTTACAACTATGGAAAAATAGATACGTGCAAGTTCTAATCATCACAGAGGCATGGAAGCCGGCAGATTCCTCAGAAGCTTGCCGCGAGGTTAGAGTTGGTTCTGTTGTTAATTATGCGACGTCGGACTTTTGCAACATTTTCTACAATTGAGAAAGCTCTCGCGGGCCGCATGTGCCCCGCGGGCCGTATGTTGTGCAGGCCTGCTCTGTCGGGATCACTCTTTTATTGGTTGTTCGTGCCACATTCACATAGGTGTTATTCCTAGCGCACATCCCATTGGTGGTGTATCACGCATTCAACACCGCGCCTACCGAGTGTTTGCAGCAATAAAATGACAATTTCACAAAACCCTTCAGTTTGAGAAAACATCCTTTGTAAGAAATCAGAAAGGCCATCTTCTGGGCCAAATTATGTATTGTGTTCTCACATCACTGAGTGCATGTCTGACTTGTAACAATTATGGTGTGAAGCTTACGTTTTGCAAGCTGGATGTACTTTCTAATACAGTAGATATTGCTAAAAATGAATTATAGTTATTTTCCTCAGTTTGGAAATTGAAATCAACAAATCTAACAAAACTGCATGCAACTACCACAACGTTGTGTTCAATTTGCAAGTGCCATTAGTGACAAGAAGTCCTGCTCAGACAACGTTTCTGCTTGTCGAGCAACATCAATCAAGAGGAACCTGTAGTAGGTAAATCCCTGCTAAGGTACACTTCGTTTCAAAATAATCTTAAATTTATTCAAATTTACAGTATTAACTTCGAAAAATAGTCACACATTATAGAATTGAAATCATGTAGCTCCAGTCAGTTTGTGGCACAAAATTGAAAAATGCTTTTGCATCGTCCCTTGCAAAACATGCTTGGGGTTGAACGTTTCGCCAAGTCTTAAAAACTTTTTCGTGAGGACTTACTCCCTGTTCTTATTGCATTTACCCTTAAAACCAGATAAGGGATACTTACCAAAATCAGATACTTTCAAAAACATCAAAGATATTAGAAGATACACAATCAAAATATGCTGCCCGTGCAAACTGCCATGCAAACGGTTTTTCAAAAATATCCAGAAGTGAACCGCAAAAACATTTAGTTTTTACAAACACCCGTATTAATATCATCGGTTTAGTGCATTTCCATGGAAACAACAGCAAAAAAGTGCCAAACGAGCGTTTGCATGAGGAGGTCCTGAACGAAAAAGTGATATACAATCGCGCTCAACAGTTTAAGATCACCTGCTCAAAATTTGGATTTTTGCAAGTGTGGGAAATTGTCTCATCTCTTTCGTCACTGCTTTTTATGTTGAAAGAAGGTTATTACACCACAGATGCTTCTATTGCAACCTTTAAGAATGAGTTTTTTTTAATGATTTGGTTGTAGTGGATGCAAAAATATTCCAAATTATCGCAAATTTTGCTACTGAAAACATGGGCAAAAAAGGGAGTTTATCAGTTTTGGGGAGGTCAAAAATCGTTACATTGCATGAGGAGGAGTATTCAGAAAGGCATATATCCGAAAAAGTGAAGTTCAGCAAGACAGCAATCCATCAGGCGGTCGTCAAGTTCAAGACGTTCGGTAGTTTTCAGGACTTGCGCTGGGCTGATAGGTTCAAGGTTACCAGCCAAAGAGGTCAACACATGATAAAGAAGATGGTAGTGCGCTCACCCACCACTTCGAGCAAAAATATTCGATCAGATTTGTTGCTCATGCAGTAGGTACGGATGTCAGTACATCTACCATGAAAGTTGTTTCAGTAATGAATTTGGGCTCAGAGCTTGTAAATCTGCCAGAAAACCTAGGCTTACACATTCCATAAAAGCTAAGTGATATGCCTTTGCTTATCCTCACCTCGATTGGACAGCTGAAAAGTGGAGAAAGGTATTATGGATGGATTGCTGTCTTGCTGAACTTCACTATTTCAGATATTTACCCTTCTGCGTATCCCTCATTATGCAGTGTAACAATTTTTGCCCGTCCACAACTGATAACCCCTTTTTTGCCCATGTTTTCAGCAGCAAAACTTGCAATAATTTTGAATATTTTTGCTTCCAAGACAACCAGATCATTAAAAAGCTCGTTCTTAAATGTTGTAATAGAAGCATCAGTGATGTAACAATTTTCTTCCAACATAAAAAGCAATGTGACAAAATAAATGGGACAATTTTCCAAACTTGTCGCAAAAATCCAAATTTTAGGCAGGTGGTCTTCAACTTTTGAGCGCGACTGTAGATTTACACTCAATTACATTTTAGGAAACTAGCAAGGCAAACATGAAATAGTGACAGTGTATCAGTATGCAGTGTTGACGGTTTATTGATTCTTTCCAAAATATAGCTCCAGGAATAACAGAAACTGCAAAAAGTAAAATATATACTTGAATTTATAGGACGATTTATTTGGAAAGCAATTTCTGGCACATTTGTTCTGTCGAGGAAATCAGATGTTCCGGTGGAAAATAAAACATTTGCTTAAGATCTCAATCAAAAATGTTTAATTTTTTTACAGCGTCTTAGCTCAAGCTACGTCGTTCTTTTTTTGAGCCAGTTCTTCAAACCACAGCTAGGCCGCACTAGATCTCCGGGCAGGTGTTGAGCAGCCATTGAATATCGCTGTTTGCATACACCAACACTTCGTTCAAGATCATGGTTTATACTCCGGTTTATGCCATAACACATTTACCCGATTTTTGAGTTAAATCAATATACAAAACCTTATATTTTATGTTTAGACTTCAACTCAAGTTCTGCAATAATTTTTACTTTTGTTATGCAATAACAAAACACTTGTACAGAACCGAACCTCAGGAGCAAACGTGTTTTAGTCAAGCAGGCTGTGCGCGGGTATGAGCCTAGTTTACATGCTGTACGTTGCCTGCAATTTTTCACCAATGTCCGTGACCACTGGTGTACTCGGAGAAATTGCCCTCACTTGTTTTGAAAAACTGGCGGAATTATCTTTTTTGCTCTGGCTCCAAAATATTGTACTGTAAGTTGTGACATTTTGAAAAGCTCTCAACAGTACAGTCAAGAAACTTGAATGCGGTGGTTTTCCAACTGACCGTGCGCCAAAGTATTTTGAAACATTGAAGCCGCTGACCACGGTCGATCATAATTTCTCTAATTTTACTAACCTGTATGATTTGCTTCGGTCTGAGTTACGACCACGGCAAAGAAACCAAAAAATATCAGAGTTGCTGTCATACAAAACATATCTAAGAAACAAGCTAACACGAATGATGTTTCAGACAAAAATGTCTTCCTGCATGCAAGCAGGCATAATTTAAGAAATACATTACAAATAAAAAAAGAACTTTTAACTCACTAGTATCAATTTGTTTAACCATAACCTAATTATCACTACAGTTACTGCCAAAGTAGCTGAATGATCCATGGCCCCGCTTAGCTCATAGTTCAGGGTGAACGGAGATTGACATCCACAAACCACTCGTGGCACCCTAAGTGAGGTAAAAAGCGAGTACAGCCAAAATTTCTTTCATTTTAAGCTCATTCAGGTCGATTATAAAAAGATATACAAACAGAAAACAAGAAGTGTTATCTTGAAAGTACATATTTTAGTGTCCATATTTCATGGAAATGATGGATGCTATAAAAATAGATGAGCAGTCTATACAGCAATTCAATTTCAGCACTTCACCACCTATAATGCTGGGGGAAGACTGAAATCCAACCTCAGATGCATTAATAAAATTTACCACCCAATCACGCTCCCGTTTTCTCAGTGACAATAACGACCATTTTTACTACGGTCGAGGTTGCACTAAAACGCATTTTGTTATTGTGGAAAAAGAATGTGTTTGTCAAATAGCCTCGAGAGTCGAGACTCTCTAATTTTTCCACAACCAACACTGTATACACCTACACATATTGCCAGCTTCTGTTTTTGGCTGATGCACTTTGGCAAGAGTACTGCAAATCAGCTGCACTGACACAACGTTCACCATTAAACTTCCCCGAACGAGGCTTATAATGGTGATTTTTTAAAATATCATTTAAGGCTAAACGCTTTAGGATTTGAATTTACTGAGAGAAAAACAACCTCATCTAAACCAGTAACTAGTAATAAACAGACGATTCTCCAACCATATTTTTTTAATGTTTAGGACTCGAAATGTTTATCTGTTTGCTGCATAGTACTGTATTCATTGTATTGGACACAGCTAAAAAGGATGCAAATTAAATGTCAAACAAATTCTAACTTCAACCAAAGGCATTTACATACAGAAAGTGTATCAAGGAAACGGGGTAAAAATTGGAAGTCTTGTAGTGCAAAAAGCAACGATGTGAATGAACATATGAAGCGATTTGTCTTCACGTCATTGTCCATTTGTAATGTATGTTTGAACAATAGCATTTGCAGCTGTAAAAATCAGTTTCTACTTGGTAAAATGCATGCATTATAGATTTTGCTTTGAAATATTCATTTTGATTGTCTAATTGGGATCCTCAATTCAATTTTTTAAGTACATGAAAACAAAACAAGCAACAAACAATAGAATTGGTCCATTGTATATACCTTCCAACTGAGTCTAAAGTGTCTTATGTAAAGAGATTATGTAACTGCAAGCAACCACAAAAGATCAATGATCAAACGACTTTTGCTTAGTTATTAGGAACTTGATCCAAAATAAGGAGCGTTTTGGAGTAGACATACACTGATCTATAAAAACCTGTACGGTTTAATATCTGTTGTTGGAAGCACACCATTTCTTGCGACTTTTAGCAACGAATTCATGCCATTGCACGATAGTGGCAGTTCCGCTGCATTTGAAAAAGAAAAGCTAACGTTATTGTTGAGTTGTGTTTTTTCGAACTTTCCTTGTGCGCGTTTGGCACAAATTCCACGGCGTTGATTGTTGCATTGTTTCTGCCGGCAAATGATTTATTCTACGCAGCGCGTTGATTCGTTATGCGCGCTCTGTACCTCTTGGTCGGTCGCAATATACTGTCGCCTTTGTTGGTAACTCATTCTATTCGATACGCTCTCTACAGCTCTACATTACTGTACTCAAACCGTAAGCGGAACCGTCTGCCTTGTTTTCAGTTATCTTCTCCGAATAAAGTACAGTGCTTTTTGTACAAGGTGCTCTGAGTTTTGAAATTCTGTCAGGGAAAAACACAACAGTTATAAATCTTAAATACTTCCAAGATTTTAAATACTGTCCGACGTAAGGATCACAATCGTGAATGTCGTCCTTGTGCCGTCTGTATTTTTTTTATATACTAGCTACAAAATTCTTGAGTATACCAACCGAGATCTTGAGAAATATTTTCATAACTGTGCATTTCAACATTGATCTAGCTAAGTCTGAAGCATTTCCAGATTGTTTTGATAGATGTGGATGTTGACTTTTTGTGATGCAGGTCTTGGTACAGCGCCCTTATTCTTGAGGCCTGCACCCAGTACTTAGCCTTGATATTTTGTCCGCAATGTCACATTTTAACAAGGCTTGGAAAAGTTGATTTGTTAGATGACTTTTGATACAAGGTAAAACAACCATAAATGTAAGTGTTCAGCAACATTTTTCAGACATCGGTTTCGCACCTCGGTTTTTGGCCAAATTTTCGTCAATGTGTCCATGGTTCAATACACGGATTGCGTCACTTATTTCCAAGTTTAAAAGCAGACATTGCAATACTATAACCCTCTACTTGACTTTTATAACTTCTTCGTGTTCATAATCGTTAATCTATATTTCCATTGCCAAGGCGTAGATTGGAATACGCTTGCAATAAAAGTTCAATGATGCAGAGTTAAAATGACACTTGCACGCTTTCACAGGTCTTCAGAACCAGACGCTAAGTTTGAGAACTTAAGATCTTCCTAACGATAAAAATGATGACCAAACGAAGTCGAAGACATGTGGTAGACAATTCAGTAAACGCTGCTACCATCATCAGTACGGTGAAATATGACTGCAATAAGCTTGCTGAAAGTTTTTCTAGCTACCCGGGAGAATGGCGCTGTAAAAATGAAAGAAAAGCGAAAACTTGTGACAGAATCACAGAAATGACATAGTTGCAAAAAGCGTGAGCAGACTCAGCAAGATTCGTGCCGGTGGTGACGCGTACGAAGCTTTGCTACAGTTAAAAATGCATATGGGCATCAGTGGAACATGATTTGTGTTTACGCTCTCTTGTGTTTTTGAAAAATTTTACTGGACAGTTTTAGACTTGTTGATAATATTTAAAAAGGTGGATTTGATTGAAAGGTTATTACACGAAATAGAGTNGTTCAGCTAAAAGTTACGCGGGCTCGTTTTTGAATAGGAAAATTGTCATCCATCTAATCGAAGCCTCAAAGTTTTTTACAATNTTTTCACGGCTATTCATTCAGATCGGTGAGAACTCACCGATCTAAGTGGATCAAGTGCCCAGATGTGCTATGAACAGTGCACATTATATATATTTACATCGTAATTACAACAGTCATCATAATTGTGCAGGTGTGTTACATAGTGGGGGAAAATTAAAGACTTGAAAAAACATCAGACATTTGAACTGCGCGTGTTATGATATTAAACGAAAATTCATGCTGCTGAACAAATGCGTATAGGTTGTTGCAAACCAAAGCATCAAATGTCTTTACGGAACATTTAACTGATGGTAAATTACACTTGCTTTTTTTGAAATGTGAAACAAAAATCGGTAGTCGTTGTTAAAACAACAGGCAATACGCAAGCAGCTTAAAGCCAGACTACGTGCACCTGTTCCAAAGTTAGCAGGTATGGATTGACACGCAGCAGAAACAAAACAAAGACTTTACTGCAGCCAAGCATTGAGTGGATATCCTTAATTTGTTTGCAACAAAGTAGTGTGACTTCACCTGTTTCTGAACGTCAGTGTTGTCCCTATATCAAGCATGAAACACCATACCAAGATATTTAATTTGTTCAGAAAAGCCCATATGCTTCGGTATTTTTATATTTTCGGGAAGGAAAATCTTCAACTGTTTTCAATTTCAAACACAATCTCTTGTTCAGGAACGTAGTGTGCTGCTACAAGACGTTAAAGTTTTTAACTGCAGCAGCAGCGACTTTCTAATCGTTTATGCTGCACGTTGCAAAGCCTCAAAATTAATACGTCGTCCAGGAACCATCACAGCATTTCTGCCTAGCCAAATTTTCCAATTGCCATGAAAACGACGTGATGACATTTCTAACAAAAGTTTTGCTCCGTGAAAACGATAATCAAATATTTAAAAATGGAAACATCAAACTAACCAAGCATAGAAGCGAAATATTTTGAATGGTCTTCAGCACACCATCCTGATCCTTTCTTTTGCAAATGAACTACAGGAATCTTAACCTAACATGTCAAATGAAAGAGCCTTAAGTGGTTTGCCTTGCAATAGAAATAAAATGATGTTTCTAGTCTTTCAATGTTGCTACTTAGCGGTAAATCTTCTGAAGAGAACAACATTACTCCCGAATTAGTTTTTGGTGAACTATATCGTTGCCCAGCATGTTTAAGCATATCCTGACGCAGCAGCTGCATCATGCTTTAGAATCAAGCGCAGTAGAAAACCTCGTCAGACAGACACTGTCTCTTCGAATATTTTAGCAATGCTATCTTTGTTGGAGTGTCTCAAAACTCGTGACCATTACCAGTTGAAATCGTGAGTCAGAAGTTTTCGTTTGCGACTTCCTGTGAAATGCGCTAAATGCCAGATCAGCAGTTAGCTGTTTTGTGGGCACTCCCCTACAGCAGGGGCCGGCAACGTCTTTTGCACTATGGACTGGTTTAAGCCTGGAATTGTTTTGCCGACCGGCCCCCAATAAGGCAATGAATGTTTCGTCCATGCAAATTTAATAATTGCTGAAAAATAAATTCATATTTCTACACTAGCCTAACGGTGCAAACAGGCTTGGAATCGTGAAGCCTAGCCCTAGGCCAACTGGGATTTTCCACAGAGGCAAACATAGCGAGTTCATCAAAAATTGTAGAATTTTTTAGTTCATCAAAGTTTTTTTAATTTTTTAATTTTTCAGCGACATGGTTCTGCACGTCCCGGTAACAAACTCCTCACGGACCGACACCGGGCCGCGGCCTGGAATTTGCCGACCGCTGCCTTGCAATATCTTCAACTGTCTTCAAAGGACTCCCATTCAATGAGTTCAAATAAACCCAGATTGCACACCAAAAAAACATATTCGTACAATAAAAACTTAGAAATCTTGTGTCACGAACTAAAACATATGAGTGTGCATATTTGAATTGAAACGATAATCGAATACTGATTTAATTATACCGTCGTGGCTCTTCCAAATTTTCTTCTGCAGTGCAAACATTAACATTTGGACGACCTTTCTCTTGCTCAAGACGGTTTTCATAATGTTGGTAACATACTCGATCCGTTGATGATATCTCACAATAATTGTAGAAGTACATTTGTTATTAAACTAGGAAATTTTGTGCAATCTTGCATCGCAGCGAGATCTCAAATCTCACAAAAATAAATCCCAGTGCCTTCTTCCTCTAATTGAAATTTGTTTTTTAATTTGTATGCATACCTAGGACAGACTGAAATTTAAAAAATCAGTCCTAACCCTTGTTTCACCAGTTTCTCTAATTGGCAATAGAGACAATAACATTATGTATATAACCCTGACAACGATTTTCTATGAGGATATGCAACCGATTGAACACGTTCTGCTTCATCCGATATGCGTACACTTTCTCACTGGATGTGCGCCTGCAAACACTGTTAGATAAAGTTATCTTTATATTACTGAACACATTGAAGTCGCTGATGAATTTATCACTTCAAAAAACACAGATTAATGCAATTTTTCATGATTACACGTAGACACCCAGGTCGACCAAAAAAAGCAGTTTTGGGTGGAAAAACTCCTCAGCGGGAGCCCTGGCAACATGCGGAAAAACGTCTACTACCGTAACTTGAAGTGAACGTTTGAAGATTTATTGCCGCGTTATTGTTGCGCAATGAAGACTAACAGTACAACAATCAGCTAGCAAGTTTCGCAAGCTGCCTCTGCAGGCAAAGGAGCGCACATGAGCGAACAGCGATCTCAAGATTTCATTCTCTCTTCATCTTTGGAGCGAGTTGTTGAAACCACTGCTTGGCCGCACTAGATCTCGGGGCAGGTGTTGAGCAGCCNTTCAGTTGTCTCATCGTCCAGCACCGTCAGGCCATGCAGTCCATGGGGAGGTCGATGGATTGGACATTGGAGGACAACATGGTCGACGGTTTGTTCTTCTGCACCACACTCACAGACCGCAGAGGAGGCCATACCCCATTTGCACAAGCAGGAGCGGAAAGGTCTGACACCGGTGCAGAGGCGGTTAAGCCGGACCCAGGCTCTTCTTTGGAGGATCATTCCTGGGGGGTGGGTGCCGATGTCGGGGATGAAAATGCGGAGTCTTGTGGGGCTGTCCGTCCACTCCGCGTTCCAATTGGTAATCCGCCCACTGCGCCGCACGTATGTTGCTGTTGTCAGATAAACTGATGAGATGTTGTGCGGCGGGTACAAATGGGTGTCTCAATTTGAGGCGCCGTGCGTTTGCACTCGGTGGGCGTGTGAGTGCTGAGTGGAGCAGATGTCCAGGCTCCATGGCACGGCGTGCTAGAGACAGTGTGGCTCCACTGCGACGAAGCTCAGCAGGTTGGATGCCTGCGAGGATTGGAAGGTTGTCCTCTGTTGTAGGACGCAAGCATCCAGTCACGATTCGCAAGGCGTCGTTGATGGCGGGGTCAATAAGGCGGGTATGAGCACTGCGGCACCAAACAGGCGCGCAGCACTCTGCGGTTGAGTGCACCAAGGCTAGGGTCGCTGTTCATAATTCCATGACACCAGAACAGTGAACCTGGCTCTTGTGCAGTGTCAGTGTCATACCGACAAATAAACCGTCATTGCTGTTGACTTCAGTTTTTCTAGAACATTTTGGTTCTTAAACCGTTTTGACCCCCTCCCGCGGACGCACATGTCCAGGGGTGTCGTGTACACCGATACCCACCAGCAAATGTTTTGTACCCTTCAACGTTTAGTTCCATGCAGGTAACGATGTGTCATGTGCATAGGCGTACGAGGCGGGGAGGCGGCAGCCCCCCCGCCTTGCGTATCTTGAAACAGCAAGATGAATAATAAGACGAGTTCCGCCATAATAAACAAATTATAAAGGTAGAGATTTACTGCTAAACCAACAACAGTCCAGTTTTACGCAGGCCTCTCCAGCACAAGCATAGGATAAAATTTTCAAGTAGCTTCGCTTTACTACAACTTTTTTGAGGTCTATGCATTTCTCTAGGCCTATGTCAAATTTTTAAATTGCAATACCACAAAAGGACTGTCATTTCATTTTCTGAGATGCTTCATGTTGTAAGGCATGTGTAAAAAGTTTTCACTTCAGTTTCTAACAACAACCATCGAGTTGTAAGTTTTAAAGAATTCAATGCAGCATATCTGTTGCTAGCTATATCCAAAGCATTACCCGTGGTGACGTCACTTTAGTTTAGCTCAATGGTTTTCAACCTGGGGGTTGTAAACAATATTTGGAAGGGTCGCGCGTTAATATTTTATGTACACAGCTGTATTACATTTGCTTTATTCGAAATTTAGATGGAGGTTGCTGGATTATACTGGGTTGCTATAATGGGTCGCGGTACAAAAAAGGTTGAAAACCGCTGGTTTCTACATTGTAAGATCATTGGTTTTGTCTCCCAAATTAATAACTCAGCATTACATATTTGCGAAATAAACAGCTTTCAAGGTCTACTACATGCAGTACTTCAGCAAATGCTTTGCGAAACTGACAGTTAAGATCCGAGATTAAACAAATACAAAAACCATCCACATAGCTGTCAAAAACGCCGGTGATGTAGTTGCCAGACCGAAACTGTGAACGTGAACAAAAAGCCGAGGCCAAGACTGGAGACCTGAAAATCGGTCGGTTGCGTCAGGACTTTTCATGAATTTTTTCAAAAAAGTCATCGATACTGATGAACTTTATGTTCGTCAATTTTTGTTTATTCCGCCAACATTTTCTGTTATTCTTTCCCCTAAGATAAAGTCAACAGCACAGAGTTTGAACAGCTGGAGCTTCATCCATCAATGATGGGCCATTGAACGTTTCGATACAATGTGCTCGAGACCAAGGAAAGACCACGAACGTTCGAAATTGAGACAGAGACTCACAAAAACTGACAAGAGATAATACACATGAGCCCATAGGCACTAGGTCAGGGGTGTCAAACTCGTTTCAGTTCAGGGGCCACTTCAGACAAATTTAATCTCAAGCGGGGCGGACCAATGTAATCTATGTAAAGCACCCTGGTTATAAGTAATGACAACAACTGTTTTCATAACTTTAATGTAAAACGTTCAAGCTTATCTGAATATAATTATTAGCACATTTAAGGAGCAACCTTTACGAAACACCCGATGTTCTTTCACCACTGAAATCTGCTGTGAACACATCAAACATACAGGTATCCCATTCACCTCCGTAAAAAAGCAGGAAACGGACCAAATGTCTTGGAAAACTCTGCATATTCTTTGTCAACTTTACTCTTTTTCGATAAAGACATTTTGGGTAACGAGGCTGCCACGGAATTGAGAATAAAAGCTAAAGTGAGCAATTTAAGGAAAGGCAAAAGCCCAAGTCCGAGCATGGAATAGTTCTACATCTAAGAATACGTCCTTATAACGCCACAATGCAATTTCCTTCAGTCTTACCGCATTTTCACGAAAAACTGCAAAGATGTCCTCCGCGTTTTCACTCCATACATATTTGAAACAGGACGTTGCTGAGTGGGTGGTTTTAGTTAACATTTATGTGTGTTTATTAACACTAGAACTCCGGCGATGTCGATTTCGACATTTTTTTAAATTCAATGCGCTATTTTCTGCAGTGACTGCTTTTTACCGATTTTTAAATTTTACCTGGTCGAATAGATTTCTGTGCAGTTTATTTTTCGGTCAGTTATTGGAATAGAAGCTTCACGTAGCAAATTTTAGTTACAGTTGTACCTAGAACTTCGAAGATTTCGAAATCGACATCGCTGGAGCTCAAGGCAGGCCCGCAACCAACTTGGGACATTACTGGTGGCGAAAAGTTTTCTGAGAGGGGCCCAAATTTTTTAAATTATGTCCAATAGTTTTCAACTATACTCAACACATTTTACCAGGGGGGGGCGAAAAATTTGTGTAGGGGGCTTCGCCCCCCTACGCCCACCCTGGTTACGGGCCTGGCTCAAGGTATATTGTTTTGCCGGATTTCTAATGTTGAACTTTATCAACAGTAGTTGAACTTTTGTATGTTCATACCTGTTTGAAAGTTCAAACCGGTCTCAACATGCAAAAGGAAATATGCAGTAAACGGGAAATTTTCAACAATTGCATTAAGGTTTCAAGTGATTGAAATGTAGTCACCAGTTATCGAAATAAACTGGATAAACTTCTCAAGCAAACAAAGACGTTTTTACTCTACAAAATCATCCCGCGGGCCGGATACAACCTCGCAACGGGCCGGTTTTGGCCCGCGGGCCGTATGTTGGACACCCCTGCACTAGGTTATTAGCAACATCTGTTCGGTAATCAACGAAAAATCTCCAGAAAAATTGCAGCATCACCCTGTGCTTTACATAGCCTAATTTCAACGCAGGGTTTCCAGATGTTTTTAACCAGAAGTAGCCAAACAGATAAGAAGCCAAACACTCTGTTTGCGTTTCGATGTTGACGTCACAACCGTGGTATGACCTTTTTGCAAAGTTGGCGAAATGGTTGGCGGCAAAGTATGGACTATGGCCCAAGTGCCCCCTTGGCTACGCCCATTATGGTGTGATTACAAAATTAGCCTAATTCAACATTTCTTTGTCAAGGTAGATGACAAACACAACACATGATTCACTTTATACTAAATCTGTTATCTGTAGACCAACACGGCGGTTACAGGTGAAAATGTCCATGTGTCTTATTCATTCCCCGGCTTTCTGCTGGGGGGTGTTTACAACAGTAATGTAACCAGAAAATTTTTACAACTTTATAACTTTTTCAAAACGAAACAAAACTTCTACACTTCTACACTAGATTAGCTAGAACAAGCAATACGTGAGAAAAACAGCAAATCTCAATCTTTACAACCTAAACAGAAGAAACCATGCAGCATTGGTTCCCAAACTTTTTGTGATGGCACACCATTTGTGGTTCCCGTGCTGTCACCGACCAAATCTCATTTGACACAATGCGGCATGAACGAAATGACTGTTATTCAAGCTCGTACAATCCTAACAGGATTTTAAACCAAATTAAGTCTATTCAAAATTGGAACGCAATTATTTTAAATATTTCTCCAACTTGCTTAAATTGGAAAAAGATGGAAGTTGACAGTGATTTGG
>JGI24158J21664_10002885_pt1 | contig 21241 bp, 12 predicted proteins | sample Ectturendosymbi3_FD_21664 | JGI IMG/M metagenome (IMG submission 21664)
GGTTGCAGTTCTAGGAAGAGCTGAAATTGTTGCCTAGCGACAGCACACCACGTTTCTACGCGCCTTTTCACATGTACCTTGTCTCAGGGGGGCGGTGAGTTCAGCTGATGGCTTTCTGGTCCACTTCTGGCCGAACTTCTCTCGCAGTTCGGCGTCAGTGGCTTGTTCTTCGTTCAGCATTCGAACAGACTGAAGTAAAGAATAAGAAGCTACTGAAGCTGTTGGTTACGATTGACTTTTCGCAACACGCTTCAAAATCGATTGTTCAGCTTAATTCGATGCCAGCATGACGGGTAATTGAAGGAAGTAGCCAAAATAAGAATAATCATTTTTCATAATTTTTAAACCCAATCGTTAAAATGGGTATTCAAAGTGCAACGTTTCGTTTTGCGCCCGAAAAACGCTCACGAGATGGTTTAGTCAAGATGTAAAACGATTTCACGGCGTGAAGCAGAAGTGGCGTCAGCTTGAACACTGTCATGCCCAATACAGGTTGAAGTTGCATGCATTTGGGAAATATTGATGTCGCGCTTAAACTACACCTTCCTTGCAGAGGTGACCGGATCCACATTTTCAGACTCCGACTCCGACTCCTGTTGCAAAACTTTTGAATCCGGATCCGGGTCTGAAACTTTTTCAAATACGAAAATCCATCCGACCCCTGTTCGAACTCCGACAACCATCGATGCAACCGAAATTCAGTATTGTTTGAAATTAAGCAATGGCATTTACAAACACCACACAGACTCCTGCTGCTACTGAAAATAAAAAGTGACTTCGGATCCGGAAAAAAAACGCAGAATCATGCCGGAGTGGACTCCGGGTCCCTGGCCACTTCTGCTCCCTTGGCAGCTAACCTGGGACAGCGTCGTTTTATCTTGATTTTAACGCAAGATACAGTTTTGAAACGGCAGCTCTGCACACCTCTGACAGGATCTCTTGGTTTCTTTCGAGAGCATCGGGAAGGTCGGTGAGCAGCTGGTCGATGGGGGTTGCCCCGCCTTTCGCTATGACCGTTCTCGATTTTTCCAGAATCGAAGCAGGTATGTCACTTCCGGAAACGTCTTCCAGGGCGGCCGGAAGATTGAGCGATGACATNACACTGAAAAACGATGCCGAACTCAGTGCAGGCNCTGCAGGGGGGAAGAGGCGCATCTGGTTTTCGGGGTAGTGCTGCCGTTGTTATGGAAAAACGAGTATGTTGCATCAAGCACNTTAAACTTTACCAGTGGCGAAGTCGGTAAGAAAGGTGTGGTAACAACATTTCTCAACCTTACGAAACATTACCTGCTTTCCCAAGTTTTGCGAACTATCGAACTCCCAAATTTAACGTATTTTTGCGCTATTTTCCCCTTTGTCGCTTGTGCGAAAAAATCAGTCACCGCTTCACGTACTAAAACTCTTTGATTTTCTCCGACATACTGCAATTTTTTCAGCAGCTGGTCAAAGCGTAGTAAAGGAAGCATGCGTCCGCACTTCCTGTGCCAGCTCTCATAATCCCGTGACTACATCGCTGAACGTAGCAGCAGAGACGGCGGTTGGTTGCTCCGCTGAATACGGCCACGCAGAAGTTCAATTGACGCGCGCCCTCAATACAAAACTTGGTACTTGAACAATAAGAAGCTTACCTGTTGATCAGCGTCGTTTGTTCTCGGAGTCTTTCAACTTGTCGGTCGACGAGCTCTTTTCTTCTCGATTCGTACGACTCGAGAGCGTTGTGAACGGCCAAAGGCACCAGGGAGCTGAACATGTCTGGAAGATGAAAATAGCGTCGGAGCCAGCGTCACGCGCGAGTTTTATCACGGCGTGCAATTGCTTGGTGCACTTGGTGAAATGAAAATCATGAGGGGAAGACGTGTCACCTGCTTTCAAGCTATTACGTCACTTTCCTCGAAAGCCAGTGTTATGACGACTTTGACACTCAAATTAACTGCACATTAAGAAACGGAAACAGCACCCAGTGATTACAGACCTCATCAATGTTAAACAATAATTCAGGTTGATTCCGGTTAGCACCGGTTATATAAATTTCGTAATGTGTTGAAAACATTAATAAACCCCAATACGATAAGCGGTATATTGGGCGGAGAGATTATGCAAATTCCGTAGTGCATTATAATGCATGCGAATGCTAAATCCGTAACTGCTTTGAACCCACGACAGAAGGTGGTGTTCGTGATATCGTCAGCTAATACGCTATTAAGCAGCCATGTGACGAAAGTCGTAAATACATCCAGACCATCGACGGATAAACAGGAGGAAAACGGGGTGCTCGTTAAAAAGCAGTGTAAGTGCGGATGGCACAGGAATCACTTCGCAAAACAACTTCACATTGGAACAAAAAACTTGCAATTAATGTTCTTGTAGGTTTGATCACAGCATATAACGAACAACAACGCAACACATACCAGTAAACTTCTGGCTTAGATATTCGTCTGGGTTGTAGGCCTTCGCTTTGGCAATTTGCGCTTTGCCGATGAGAGGCAGCGTCGACGCCTTCGGTATCACATCGTTGTAAATAAAGTTGTTGTCTTTTTCCGCGGCCTGCGGTGATTAGACCATTCGGAAGTTTGTATATTGAATTGAATCAAATAGAACTTGATTCTGACAGATAAGGTTTTTTGACAATTCAAAAAATGAAAAAATCGATGTCGCAGATTTTCGTCAAGACCCATAAAGAAAATGAAGCGTGTGGGAATCGATCCACATCGTGGGCAAATAGCTTTGAAAAAAAGCTCCGCTGAGCGCTGTTTATCGCCAAACGGTGAAGTCTTAGCGTTTGTCGACGATTTCGCGCAACGCGCGGATCACACTAAGTACGGGGTTCAAAGTGGATGTCTGGATCGACGCATCGATGATATTTTTGGCAAGCCTCAAACTGTCTTTTCGCTGACTCAACTACATTCGTATTCATTTGCAAACTAACGTCAAGTACACACACTGAAAACATACCTTGAAAACGAAAAATAAGCACGTTCTATAAAATATAGGATGTATGCAGCAAGTAACGAGCATCAAATCCCCATAAGAAACAACGCACAAACTAATGATTTAAATTAAATCATATCGGTCGTTTTGAAAATCAATAGCTTTAATGCAAAAATTCATTAAATGGTGAAATTTTTTTGACGATGACAGGAGAGGTTTACCGCAAAGACTAATCATTAGTTTCTTCGTTGTTGCTGTTTCCTACTCTTGGCAAAATTTGCAAGTTTCACGTTTCAACTGAATCTTTTTCAAAAATGCTGCAGAAGACTGAGAATAGAAAGAAAATCAACCGCAGCTCGACAGTAAAGTTACTTGGCCTCATTTCCTCAACAGCCGAATATCAACTGGAGCTCACCACAACCTTATTGCGGTGTTGAATGGACTGCTCGTAACACTATTAATATTTAACTCGCGGGGAAAAATGACTGATGGCCAAAAATAAGTTCTTCGCGTGGTTCAGCTGCTTTACGGGGATTAGCTGCAGTGCTGTACTTATGGCTTAAGAGGTGATATTTTCAGGGTTTACAGCCGCTTTTGAGATATAAAGTGTGGTTGGGCGTTTTTTACTTAACCAAACAGATTCAACATCGCTACTGCGCTGATGCGGCGTCGCTGCGAACACGAAGAGACGCACGGAGTACTTGTTTGTGCTTCGTCTGTTCTGTAAATAACTGCGCCGTTTTTATTTCGCTGTAGCAAGACTCTCGCTCTTAATAAAAATGTTTCAAAAGAGCAGCTTTGTGAAACACACTGATATGAAAGGTTTTGTATAATTCTTTGCAAGCCTGCAGGAATATATAATTCGAATCAAAACAAAACTTGGCATCGTATCCATCTGATGGACACAACCACTTAGCGATGCGGGGTGCCCCATCAACACCACGATAGTATTGGCAAAAAATGCAACCCTCGGAAAAGCATCAAACAGCATCACTGATTTATCAATATCAATCAACCCACCTCCCTTTCGGACACGGTAACAGAATAAAGTTGCTTCAGATTGTAATCAGGAAACATGTCCCCAACCGATTTGGTCAGATTCTTTAGGGTCGGCTCCAGCAACTAAAAAATTACAGACATGTCACCAGAAAGATGGATATTATTCGGTAATCTGAAAATCGCACGAAAATACAGATCCTTCTGAATCTGTGAGGCACCGCTGACGTCACTGCAAGGCGAGTACTAACTACACGTTAACACATCTGCAACGATGAAACATTCGAAGGATAAAGTTTAAAATATTGTGCAACGACAACAACAAAAGGTTGTTTTTGTGAGTTTAACCAGCATTAACAGCGAAAAAAGATTATAATTATATCGACCAGGAACAGCGCGAACATGAACCTGTAACACACTTTTCAACGAAATAGGATCAAACTTCTAGACCAGTGCTTCGCAACCGATACGCCGCGAGACAGTCTCAGGTGTGTCGCGAATATTTCAAAACTGAGAATTACTTCGTTGAACCTGCTGCATGTCACTTTTCGAAAGAGGACGTTTATGTTACGTTTCACTGAAAAAAGCTTATGAAACGACGTTTCAGTCATTAGCTTTGGTGTGACGGAAACTAAGGTGCAAAGTGTACAGCGGCCAGAAAACGGTTGGCAAACACTGCTCGAGACAACAGCTTCTTTGAAATGAAAACAAAATTTGTTCTGAGATTTTTACCATAGCAGTATGCGCTCAATCTAAATTTAACAACACTAGTAATTTCCAGAGCTCCTGGCTCCAAGAAGAGCTGAATCTAAATACTGATGGTAACATTACTTCGTCCACCTTGCAGCATATCTGCTTAAATATAACGCGCAAAAATTAGTCTTCCGAACAGAAAAAAGTTATTTCCGAAGCGTATGGAATGTTCGATCAATGGCTGTTGGTCACATAGTGATCGGAAATTTGCTCCTACCGCTGTCTACGCCGGAAAAAAATCGTTTTAGGAAGAAACTCGAGGAAATCATAACAACGCGACTGCTGGAAGCTCAGACATAGGAATCCACAACGCAGAGCGAATCTCAGATCAGAAAACTGTACACGTAGCACTTGTGAGGTTCGGTGTTCAGCGGCGACAGATAGCAGGATAACGTTAACGACATTAACTCAGTGATATACTGCATACCGCCGTAAATAATAAGAGCAGGCAGTCCATTGCATGTCACAACCTAAACGGTCACGCTCCGTTGACTTCCGGCACGTGCACTTTTGCACCGCTTCAGTTAACCCACACAACTGTATGTCAGGATCAGAGAACTGAAGTCTTTGCTGATCATTACGTCATCAGCAGGTGAGCCAGTGACGTAGGGTCGCAGCGTGTTATTTCGTCGTGAAATTTACCGTTTGCTGACCCCAGATGGTTTCGCCATCGGCCTCACCGTGATTTCGGAAGAAACCTGTCAAGACTTACTCTGTAGCGAGCGATCGCCTCCCCGAACTGCTTCTTTTCATTCGCCGCCCTTGCTTGGTAAAGCTGCGCTCGACACTGCAATTCAAATGATACGGCTTTGATGAAAGCGAACGAAAATTGGTGAATGAAGTCGGAGCTCGGTAATCGCATAAACATAAACACGAACAAAATTTGAACGAAGCAGCCAGCCCTGGGGCAACGAAAAAGAATCTAGGGCCTGAAACCGTTGCACAATGGTCTGTGTCCATCTTACAACAAAGAGTAGACCGCGCAGAAAAACCATCAATCCATTTTATCGCGGTCAGCTTTCCGCAATGCAGGATCACTAAAAGTGCAGACCAAGTGGAAATCCAAAACAGACTACAGATATTCTATAAGAAACAAAACAAGTACAAACGGCGCAACTTACCTCAAATAAATCCTTCTTGGCGCTGCACATGTCTGAAACCGAGTTTAAGGAGTAGTTGCTCTCCGCGTCGTTGAAAGCCTTCAGCGCTTCGCCGTACAATGACCCCGCTTGTGACGCAATTTTCGCCACCATGTCCGGCTTTCTGTTCACTGCACCAAGAAGCAAAAAAAATCTTGTCCAGTATGGTAGTAAATACCATAAATCAAATAATGACAAAGGCGAGGTGGTGATTACAGAACCGTAATCTTTTATCGGTTTGTATTCACAATTTATTTATGAAAAATGGTGACAACCACGGTAACAAAAACAGCGGACGCCTGACAACCTGTCACTAACACGTTCCCTCCTTCCCTTCTCTTATTCCACGCGAAACAGCTGCAGCATTTTCTGCATTGTGAGGTAAACCAGGGTTAGTATTTATTACCCCACGGGAACCTGACTGGAATCGATTTAGTCGTAAAAACACAAAAACTCGGGCCGGCACCGCGACTAACGGTTTTGCATTTCGAGGTACGCTGACTGGCACGTCGAACGTATTGCAAAGCATCATGCTCAACAAAGGGCTTCTTTATGATATCACTAGAATACAATTATGCTCTTTCGTTAATCACATAACAATGTAAATAAGAAAACGTATTAGGCCACGACTAACGAACCATCTCTCGGGTCGTGTAGTTGAATTGCGTCTTGGCACCCGTAAACTTTTTTCCGGGACTACAGATTGTAATTACACTTGCTCTTGCTGGCAATGCGATTTTCTATGTTTAACCGTTGGGGCAAATTAGCAAGACTGACAAGAACGATGGAGCAAGTCATTTTGCACTCTCTTTCCTGCACAGCAAAATCGGGCGTGTGTCCGAAGTCCTCGAGCATTAGTTGCCCAGTTAGGTCTGATTATCTTTATTTAATGATGCGACTGACTTGTACTACTGCTTGACATGAATTGCTTCAAAATCTACTTCGTTAATAGATTTTATTTGGAAGTGCTAAACCTCCACAAACGATTAAAAAATCTCTATCAAAATACGACCAAAAATCTCAAAACAGTTGACAAAAACACCGGCAGAAGTCGAAAAATTTCTGACAAAAAAAGCAGAACCAATTTCAATAATTACTGCAGCACTCTTTATCCAATGCCAGGTTGTTTGAAGTTATGAAAACGTATATTGAACCCAGGTTCAGGAGACACTAAATTCGTCGCATCACACTCGAACATTGTGGTTTGATCGCTAAGAGATATTTCAAACTGGACTTCGACAACAAAAATCCTGTTGGACACGAGCTGCAAGCCCAACTATCAGGCGAAGCAACTGAAAGAAAAAGCAAAGAAAACCAAGAGGGAATCGAGAAATAATACCTAAAACGCATACTCGACCAATTTCACGAGGTGTTGCTGGGGCTTTGAAAACGAATTACGTTCCTTCGCAGAGCTTTTAGTGGCAGCACAGGTCTGACATGAAATGGGAAAACTTAACGGTCTTTGTTGTCCCGTGGCATTGTCAATATAAACTTCACCCCAACGATCGAACACATACATCTGGCTTGGCCATCCAGAAAACCCAATGAAGTTCTGGATCGTTTATGTTTACTCTGTAGCTCATTTGCTGTAGTGCCCCCAGGTCGTAAATTATATACTTTAATGANATTTCGCATGAAATACATCAGATAAGGGAGGATAACACGNCCGTTAAGTTCACTCATTGTAATCACTGCGCCCTTATCAAAGGACGTGCATCAGCGCATCCGCCAATGCAAAGCCGGTTTGTTGCAGAAAAATAGCGATGCTTCCGAACACACCTTTACCAACTGTAATATTCCGGTTCAATAGCATTACAAACTACGGTTCAGCCAATTTTGTATGGTGTGCAACAAACTGCAGTGACTAGCAATCTGATGCGAATCATCGCTGAACTCTGTGCCAGAAAAGCTGCTGTTATTATTCAAAACGTACGGGAAGGGTCACTGCTCGCTTTGTCGTAGAAGCATTCCTGAGCCTGCGCAACCATGGTCACTTTCAACGCGTTCAAGATGTCCGGGGTCAAATCGGCAGTGGGCTGCTGCTCGCCCGCTACCGACACAATTCGATCCTTGATGTAAGTGAATATGCCGGCAGATTCCTGAAAAATAGACAAAAGTTCCTTCGAAGTTTGATCGCAGCAAATAAAAAAGGAAACCCAGTAACACCAAGACTCGGTAGCAAGACAACGCCTTGACCAGCAGATAGCACGATGCGGCACGCCTATCAACGGTGATAAGAAATAAAACCAGTGAAGTGGATTTGTGATCGAGTAAACGGACAAAACCTTTGCACAAATTTTGATAGTCTCTGCATTAGAGAAATCCGCGCTGTTTCGCTGCACTGCAGCTTTTTACTTTTCTCGGATGTGATTCGTGTACCTGAAAATACTTTGCTGCGGCTTTCAGGCCGTCGTCGGTCTGCATGTTCGCCTCGCTCCCGATTTGCGACATAAGCGCAGCGATGTTGTAAAGAACACACAGTCTTTCGAACTCACCGTCAACCATGCCTGCAACACATCGGGATTCGGTGAGACAAAAAAAGTGATCAGTTCGTTTAAAATAATTAAGGGCGGAACGACAGTTCCTCAGCAGAATATGTGATAGGATACAAATACTGGGGATTCTGAAGAAGGCTGGGAAGACATTCCCCCTCTAGTTTTCTGCTTATCTACCGTGTCCGTTCGGCGACCCCTTATGCAGTTCGTTGCTTAAAACTGCACTTTTCTCCACCACAAGTTTTCGTCGATCCGAATTTGCCATCACTTCTTGAACCCCCTTATCCACACTGTGTAGAAGATTTTTTACTGACGTCAAAAAAAGGCAAGTTTTTACTGACGTCAATTTGAGAATGGGTAAACTGCGGAATCAAAATTGAAGTCTTTTCATTTAAAATTTGTAACAAAAAAAAATTATAAAAAATAATTGAAACTTAACGCAATCAAATTCATACGGCAGTAATGTACATAAACAGCTTCTGTTAGTCGTCATCAGTAACCTTTTGTTGGCGCATTTCGGATACAGAGTGTGCATATAAGAAGCTAGTGCACATCCTGTCTGCTACTTGGTCACAAGCAGGAAGAAGCCGTATATTAGCAGCTCTGTGCCTCTGTTTCTAACCATTTATAGCTTAGCCTCTTGCGACAAAATCTTAGAATGTGAATCGCCGAAAAATCAAGAATTAAACTGTTCTAACAATTCGGTCAAAAAGTCAAACACCTTTTTTCCTTTCTTGTCTTATTAATTTCAGTGACATTAAAGCAGCAAGTAAAACTACGCTAACAGGTCTCAAATGCACTAGAACAGGGGTTCTGAACTGGTCTCAGTCTTGAATCTGGGAACCACGTTTTCCATATTCATCAGACCCACTTTTACAGAATACAAACCAAACAAATTCATTTCTGGAAAACGAATATTCATTACCATAGCGACGAGAATACTGGGCGCGTCTGACGCGTGCCTTTCTAGTCTCTCTTTTTTGAGAGAAAAGCCAATACAAAATCAGATGAAAAGTAAGCATTTTTATTTTATGAAAATTTATTTGCTATTTACAAGCTGTCCGACTTTTGGGTTGCGACCCACCAGTTGAGAATCGTTGCACTAGATTCTAGAATAAGGCATGCTTCACCTGAATCACAAGTAGGCACTCAAACCAGTCAGCAGAAAATAGAAAATACTTCAACTCACTTAATTTTGGAGTACTGGACAAAAATTTTCCTTTTTGCAAGGAATCTTTCCAGACAAAAAGAACTTGAACGCCAGTTGCTTCCCGGAAAGGAATTTTTTTCGCTGCAGCGACGAGCTGGTCGTGATATCTGCAGACAAGCAGTATATGGATAAAGTATAAAATGCAAATAACTTAAGAGAGAAAATACGCAATTTATTTCTTATCTCTGCTTATTTACAGACAAAATTAAGGCTATCTTCTTCTTTCACATAAATACAGACAAGAATGAGGTTGTCTGTCTTCTTACAAATATGCACGGACAAAATAAGGTTGGCTATCCTCTTTTAATTATGCACATGTCTCTGCCCACCTAAGGCATGCCACAATCTTAATAATCTTATACTCTATATATCAGGGGTGGGCAATTAATTTAGATCGCGGGGTAATTTTCAGAAGGCCACGTTTGGCGGAGGGTCGTACCTCCTTAGTAAAGCAGAAGCAAATCTCGGTTTAGCTAGCCTAAGCAGTCAGCACTAACATTTGTTGTGATACGTTCGATGAAATTCCAGATTTTAAGATATTTTCTGAATGCTTCCGCGGGCCATTTAAAACACTGTGGCGGGCCACATTTGGCCCGCGGGCCGCTATTTGCCCACCCATGCTACTGTATATATCATGTGCACTGCTACGTCGCTGCAAATCCTGTTCGCGTACTCCAAGCTTTTGGTCGCACGGCGCGAGTGCGCGACCGCATTTTTGCATCACTGGTTTAGCGTCTACTACATTCTATGATGAAGTTAAATTACAGTATATTGCTTAACCAGAAAACGAGTGTATCGGTGGCAAGGATGAATAAAGAAAATATTTGCACAAAACAATTTAGCGCAATATTTTTCTGTGTTTGTTTACTCTATGGCTATACTGGTTTTCTTTACATTTCTCCTGATACACATTTCGCATTACGCGAACGTAACTTCTTTCACTTCAACGGCCGATATTTTGAGTTCCGATTTAAAATTTATCGGAGAACAAACATCCACCTTTTAGCTGATCTACGTAAAGGAAGTAGTAACGAGTTCAATTTTACACAAAAAATCAGTGTTCTTCAACAGCTACACATTTCCGCACGTTCAAAATATAACTATCAACACACAGAACCCAGATGAAATGGCTTACGTATGTAAAGTGTTTAAAGATGAAACTGATTTGTCCAGAGGTTTAGCAACAGCTGTTTTTCGGAGACTGTTGAACTCGCGAATATGTTTCAGGATGTCCTCATCCGCCTGAAACGAATTATGATGAAATTTCTGTATAATTTTGTGGCAAATAAAATTTTACTGTAGATTGTGACTAAAGTTGTCATTATTTGGTAACAGAAGTTGTAATTTCTGAGGAAGAAGCATTTTGTATAGTAACGAAAGTCATGAACAGACTGGCACCATGGTCCGCATGACGCCTAGATGACAATATAAAATGCAAGAAGCATGGACTGCGCAACTGGTCAATTGGGATTTGTTATTATTTGAAGGCGCTGATAGATTATAGGGAGAATGATTAGGCTTTAGAAAGACTGATTAACATGTTAGTATTTTCACTGTCTGTGTCATGTAATGTGTTTGTTACAATGCAACAACGTTCAACTTTTCAAACAAAATATTCTTAACCAGTTGCAAACATTGAGACCTTGGCATCTACCACAATGTAGATCAGGGGTTACCAACGTTTTTGAAACTGCGAGCTACTTCTTGTATATCGATTAAAGAGAAGGGCTACTAGTTTGATACCCACTTCGGAATTAAAATTTTGCTCAATTTACCTTCAATTATTTTAGTATTGATATTCGTTAATGTGAAGACATTGATCATGCTAATGTTATTTTCAGAACAGGCCTGCGGGCACCACGTTGGTGACCCCTGATGTAGATCGTTTTTATCAAGCATGCTTTGCACAAAAACGAAAAATTGTACGTGTACATTTCTTTTATACAAAATTCAGCAGCAGTGCAACTGAAGCACAATCAAGAGATTGGCCATTGTGATACGCCACTAGGATATTTGTGACATACAACTATGACGACAGAAGATAGATGCAATATTGTCGTGTTGGTGTGGACACCAATCAATTGCCACGATCTTGCTCCTCATCATGTAACTGGTTGTGGTTCATGGAGAAAAACAAGGCACCCAGACACTAGTGACATCTTTATTGGTATTACCTCAGTAAATCTAAAGTTATTTAGCTTTTCCCTTTAAAACTAAAGATAGTTCCAGCAGTTGAAAAAGCGTTGAAACCTCTCTTTTTATACAACATGAACACAAGTAGTATTTTCCTTGCAATTGGTGAGGTATTGCATTCCACAGCCTATATATGTAAATAATTGATGTAACTGTTTAAGTATTTTTAGGCTTTAACTGCAAGTGGCTTTCAATGCAAAGAAGTAACTTTCACAAAAGGCTGGCGCCTTTGTATAGTTTGCTTTACTCAGTATTTATTTTGGCCAATAGCCACACAGCAAACAATCTGATTAAGTGTCAAGACAACACAGTCTCTATGACGACATATACAATATACTGCACTTGAAATGACTAATGTTTTAGTAACGCTGCATATCTAAATGCTATGGAAAAATATGGTAGATTTTTCAGTGTTTTCATTGACTGCTTTTTGAAAAAGTTGTGGTTTATTTGGGTAAGAAAAGATTGCAACGTGCTCCTTAGTAAGGGATTACATCTGAACTTACATCAGACACTTATCTGCAAATATCTTCCATTAATGCTTGAGATTTATTTGTTAATTTACTAAATTTGGAAAAGTTGGTTGTTTATTAAAGTGAACTTTTTAATTCAATTTCTTGACACATTGGTCCAATTGATCAACAAGCTTAATTCCTAGAGAGAACACTGGTGCTACAGCTCATCTCTTAACAGTAATCTGATGAAGGTTAAATGTCGCAGTATTGTTTCTTTTGTTGCTCTGTGCATGACAGGTTCGTATTTAGCATCACACTTGTAGTGAAACACTGCAAACATTCAGTTTTCCTGACAACACGATGCAAAAATGAAATACGTATTACTCTGCAGACATAACTCAGTTTCACATCTCAGAACTGATCGTTTTTGATTTTTTCATACCAGCAGCCAATCAATAAACAAACTTAACTAATACTAACAGGGTTCTCTTTGGGCCAGGCCTGCGGGCCACATGTGGCCTGCAACAACTTTCTCAATTACAGAAAAAGTTGCAAAAGTCCAGCTTCAGATAATTAACAGAACTGTAGCCTCACAGCAAGCTTCTGAGGAAACTGCCTGTTTTCATACTTCTGTGACGATTAGAACTTGCATGTATCTATTTTTCCATAGTTGTAAATCACCAACGATGCCTCAAGAACGGCATCCCACTGGGATCTGTACTGGCATCCCTTCTCTTCAACGTTTACATCTCCGACCTGTCAAACACCATCTCTAGAAAGTATGCATTTGCATACGTTGACAATCTAGCAATCATGCATGCTGATGATGACTGGCAGGCAGTGGAAGGAGTGCTGAGCAAAGACATGGCTACCGTTACAAGTGAATACCTTCAGACCTGGAAGCTAAAGCTCAGCACAACAAAAACGGTGTTGGCAGTCTTCCACCTCAACAACAAGGAAGCTAAACATAAGCTAAATGTCAACCACAACAACGAAACTCTGCCCTTCTCCGGATCCAAATACCTCGGAGTAACGTTGGACAGGTTGGTCACGTATTGCCAACACCGAGTCACTTCGCAAAAAGTTGACATCACGTGTTGCACTCTTTAGGTGACTTGCTGGCTCTGGCTGGCATACTGGAGGAACAACGTTGTGAACAGCCACCCTAGCCAAGGTCCACTCGACAACAGAGTACTGCGTTACAGGCCGTGCAGTCCATGAGGTCGATGGAGTTCAACTGATAACAAAAACAGAAGTGCAGCGATCTGGGCAGATCACCGATGGAATGTGGAGTGGTTGCACAACACCATGAGACTCTGTAATTCCATCCCTGACACCGGAACCAACCCTCCTTGAATGGCCCTGCCAAGAGCAGCATGGGTTTGGCTGAACTGCTTCCGCACTGGTGTCGGACGTTTCTGCTCGTGCTTGCACAAAGGAGATATGGCCCCTTCTGCTTGTGAGGGCCAAAAATTTTGAGGGGGGGGGAAATTGTTGGTCTTAGGCGAGCATAGAGTAATTCGTTTGGGATACCACTTCAAAATGACTAGATTGACTAAAATTTTCAGCGGCCATGGTCCCCTGACTATGCCTATGTTTTCTGTGTTCTGTGAGTGAGGTGCAGAAGAACAAACCATCGACCATGTCATCCTCCAATGTCCAATCCATTGACCTCCCCATGGACTGCATGGCGTGATGGTTCTGGATGATGAGATAATTGAATGACTTCAACACCTGCCCCGAGATCTAGTGCGGCCAAGCACTAGATCGAGCCCAAGTCTTTTGAGCCTTTGATCGACTTTCTAGCGTTTCTGGATCAAAAGTTATGATCTAAAACAAACTAATTAATTAATGTCTAATTAATTAATTAATCAAATATTTTTATTAATTTAGATCACAACTTTTGAACCTGAAACCCAACAAGTCATCCAAAGTATCAAACGATTTGGATTGTAGCCTAGTTTCCAATGAAAACTTCAGCGAAATACTACCATGTAATGGTTTGGGCCCAGGGCCAAGTTAAGTGGGCCAAGGTGGCTGAAAAGTCATCCACTTCTGACGTCACTCACAAAAAATCCACTCCCCAATGAAAAAAATTTCTTTTGAGAGCAGGCTAGAAGACTTGCCGTGTCTTTTGAACCTTTGAACAGCTCTCTACCGCTTTCGGCACCAGAGTTACGCTCGCGCAAAGCCATGTGCGGTCTGGTTGTTTTAGCGCGAAAATCCTCGAAACCGACTGGATGCGAAAGTGTTGAAACTAAATAAGACAGTGCCAGTAGCCCTGGATAATGTAAGATGCAGGGTTCCTACACAATTTTGAATATAAACTTCCAGACTTGTTCAAGACGTTTTCCAGACCTAACATTTCTGAATGACCTGTCCAGGTCAAATGCAGGCACTATAATGCTTACCACGATTCAAGAAAAATTATTCCAATCTTGGATAAAATATTATGAAAATTTATGTCAAAAGATCATGTCGGGAAATTATTTTCTTTTTCCATAATAACAGACCAAAAAATTTTTATTCCAGACTGCGTAAGAACCATGAACATGGCATGCACTGCATTCAAAGGACTATAATATTTTCTCCTCTTGCTGAGTTGCCACAGTAACTTGGTTTTTGTGTTGTAGTAGTCTTGTCTGAAACAGATAGTAGTCATTGCAGTCTGTACTATAATTGCTCTGTTTTATTAAACATGTCCTTGAGACTTACTAGTGGAAGTTTAAGCAGCGGCTGAACTGCTACCCTTTGTGGCATACCTATTCAGCCTCATCTACCAATAAATCANTGAATTCAAAAATGTCTGACTGTAATCATTTGATGTCATGCTCTGCACTCTTGCATNGGATAATCAGACTGCCTGGATGTGTGATGTGTTCACTGAAAAAAAAGGTCATCTCAACATTGCTTCATCCAGNTACCTCAAAATTCCCCTTTATTGTGTTNTAATGTAAAATAGCACTGACCCCATTATTATCAATGTCTGTGTATTGTAGCCGTTGAAACAAAATAAACTTGCCCAAGAAGAAACCAATTTTTCTGTGGCTGTGGCTCATATGCAGTAATAAATTAGCCTGCATTTATACGTACTACTGAACTTCAGCAATTAATGGACCATTTAATATCACATTAAAAAAGACCAACACAGGTTCTAATACCCCGATTGCAGAGACCACAACAACATAGGGTGGGTTGAGTGAAAGCTAAATAACATTTTCCCCAAACTCAAAGGTACTTCTTTATTTGACACATGTAATGATGAGCACAAGTAANGAATCCTTCANGTGGAGAAACTTTAATCACATAATTTCACAGCTTCATCCTTCTATTTGNTAAAATTTGATATAGGCTTAGAATAGTTTAAAACAGTTTAACATCTAGCATAGTGATGGGCAAGTCATGGCCTGCATAGGCTTGCTAACAGTGAATGGGTCTTTTGCTTTGTAAGCAAAGATTTGTTAGAAATAGCCTGTGAATGCAAAGAAGAGCCTGCAAAATGAAAAGAAATGGTTTTTCCATGCTGAAAATATTTTATGTGGTAGCAAGCAAATGCTATCTGAGTAACTATTTGGCCAGCTGCAGAAGCGCCCATAAGCCATGAAATCAGTCTGCAAGGACATTAAGCTAAACAAGTTTGAAGATCACTTTCAAGGTTATAAAATTGCATATGCCTGATTTGCATAAAACAGTTATTAGAGAAACCTGCACTTGATCAGCTCTGTGTAAGTGCAAACTACTGGCATGCAGCCTTAATGTATTACAGACAAATCCAGTTAATTGCATAGCCAATCTGCCAAGTTTTTTTTTTAATGCATTTAACCACAATGTGCTATTATCTGTATCAGACAAATATCTGCAAGTTTCACCATCTGACTCTACTTCTGTCCACATGCTTGCTACTCGACGCCACTTGTATCTGGCAGCTTGATGCCAAACAAGGAGATTTCTGGAACTGTGGGATATACAAGTGCTTCCAGATGTTCTAGAAACCCTTGGTGTTGACATTTCAAATTATGAAATCCTGCAGTATTTAGCAAACCAACGGTCATGAAATGAAAGGTATATTCGAAGTTGTTGCAGCAGCATGCATTGTACAATAGATCATCTTTAATGTATGTGCAGTGTGCACATGATGTAATAATCATCTGTATCAGTCATAGAATGTTACACTTCTGGCCATATTCTTCTGCTTGCTTTGGACTGTGTAATGCAATTGTGAATAAGTTTACATCTGAAAGCTGCCATGTACTTTTCTTTGAGACTATACAACAACCTTAAAAACACAACAAAAGTTGTTTAGTGACACTAACTTCTATTGTTGTTTTGCATGACCAATCAGTTAATAAAGCTGTCATCTAACCAGTTGAATCTCTAATTCACTGCAAGAGGTTGAATCAGCTGTGTTGATTTCAGCATCTCAGCTGAATGTGATAACTTTGTTTCCTGGCCATCCTAACAGCGACAGTTGTCGGTTGGCGCTGCAGCTTTCAACACTCCGTCACAGCACACTTTACACTTCTTTGAAGTGAAATATATATGTGATTAAGTGATACAAATCTACATATGAAAACAATATTTCTATGTGAGTATCTGGTTTACGTGATTAACCAAACTATTTTCTTCACATAGTGGTTCTGGATCCCAGAATCTAATTTAATAAAGTGGGTTTATGCGTACTCTTCCTTGAAGGACTGCAAAGCCACAATAGTGGCTGTAACCTTGTCTAGTCATAACTTGCCGACTGATAGAGCTAGAGAGTTCTTCAAACCCTCTACGGATTCGGCAAGTGTACTAGTTTAGCTTAAAAAAATTTTTTCAATTTGGGTTTGGGGTTTCTTGTGGTGACGTCACAATGGAGGCATGTTTTTGTACTTATTTGTCTGAGGTTACCTGGTTCTGGGTGCCAATCCAATGAGGCATTTTTTGACTCAAGTTTTTTTGGATTCTAGGCTATCATCCGAGTCTTTAGAGACCTTGATTGGCTTTCTAGCATATCTGGAGCCAAAATGATGGCTCAAAAACAAAAAAATTGGTAAAAATTCTACTCCCACAAACACTGACCCTGGGTATATTATACCCATGGCTATAACTGGCCATAACTCGCCAGCAGATTTAACTATAGAGCTGTTCAAACCCTCCAAAGATAGGAAAAATCTTGTAGTTTGCAATAACAAAAAATTATTTTAGTTTTGGATGTTGGTTTTTTTGTTGATATTTACATGATGGCCGGATGTTTATGCATATTTTGTTAACATTTGTATGATGTTATCATCCACTGGGAGCTGACCAAATGAACCAATTTCGTGACTCAAATTTCTATTGGATTCTAGGCTATAATACGAGTCTTCAGAGCCCTTGATCGACTTTCTAACGTTTCTGGTTTCAAAATTATGGCCAAACTGCTGGATATTAATTACGGAAATACCCCAAGTTACTCTGGAAATTACTGAAATATTTATAATTTTTTGGCATAACTTTAGAACCAGAAATGCTAGAAAGTCAATCAAGGGCTCTAAAGACTCAGATTATAGCCTAGTTTCCAAAAAAACTTGAGCCAAACAATGGTTCACTGGGTTGGTACCCAGGGCCAGGTAGGTGACCTCGGCCAAAAATGCATGAAAACATGCCTCCATTATGTCACCCACAAAAAACCTCAAATATATTTTAAAAATCTAAGCGAGAAGACTTTTTGAATCTGTAGAGGGTTTGAACAGCTCTCTAGCGTAATCGACTGGTGAGTTATGGTGTTGAAAAGTTAAGCAAAAAAGTGGCATAAGTTGGACTTATGGGTGAACCAATTAATCAGAGTTGTCTGTAAGAAGCTTCTTTTGACATTATTCACTCTTAGTTTCCCCTATTACAATGGAGTTGTAGCAGCAAGTCTGTCTTGCAGAAAGGCACTGGTCAATTATTGCTTTCTTTGATTGTTGTGTGACCTCTTGGAGGCACATAGCAGAGTGTAGTATGACCTTGGCTAGATTATATCTTTCCCTGTGCTTACTGGACTGCATAAGAGACATTAGTGTTGTATACTGGTAAATCGCATTGTTTCTGCCAGTAAAGTAAACGTTTGAAAACTACATTAACATGAACAGATCTTGATCTGCCTTGAAATGCAACTGTTATTATGAATGCAGACTGTTTGAAAGATCGAATAAACCAGGCAATGTGTTATTGTGCGTTTTGAACTGTCAACATGCAGAAGAGGGCAGAAATAAAGTTTTGCTGCAACAAGAGTTTCTGCACATGCATTGTTTTTTGTTCTCAGCATTTTCCCATTCATTTCAAGTTTGCCACATGATCTTTGCATGGCTTTTAACAGGGTTAATTTGTTCGGTTCCAACTAATAACCAGCCATGAGGTGCTAAATAATTTTGAACATGTACAAAATTAATCACAAGTAGGTAACTTTAGTTGCATTGAACACAAAATTAGAAGTGGATGAGAACACAGCCAAAAGCTTTAGTTCAATGATTTACTTGTGTTGCTAGCAAAAATGCTGTTTGCCTGTCTATCCAAGCCATAAAAATTGCTATTGAAATAGTATCAAAAAGCAGAGCAAGTATACAGCTGATTATTTCATCCACATCATGCTGTGCACTTAAGATATGCATATGCTTAAACACTGTGTTAGATTGGATTTGTTGCTTAGTAATTTTAATAGCATGATGAGTGAGTCACACACACACCGTCACACTAGAGCTTACCTTATCATAGGTATTCTTTACAAATGTTTCAATTGGTTTCACCATGTCTACATCTTGAGACTTCTTCAGAGGAACAGTAAAAAATCGTCCAATATCCACTTCATACGCCATTATGCTCAAGGTGACTGATATATCACAAAGAAATTCTAATGCCCAGTAAATGCAGAATCAAANCTTAGATCAAAATGCTCAACAAACTGCTAACTGCAAAGGTATTCTACCAACACAATAAACGTTATTAAGGTANACTTGGATAACTCACATGTTTAATGACAATTATTCTATCTGCAATGCAAACAGTCTTAGCTCTTAGTCTTAATATACCATACATATTCGCATATAAGCTGACTCCCAACATACCACGGTGTGTTGTTTGGGCTAATAACAAAAAAGCGAAATGTCGGTGCCCACAGTAAACATAGTGTGCTTAATCAGATGTGATACGGTTACATTTTTTGAGGTACAGTTAAAATTAATATTAAAATTGAGGTGTAGTTTGTCGGAATTAACTTTATTTAGTGCAGTCTTGATTTTTAAGGCTGTATGTATGACTGAATGGTAATATCTAGAGCTCAACCGATGTATCAGCACACCGATATATATNGGCCGTTATGATGATGTTGCCGATGTATCGTATCGGCAATACTTGCTCATAAGTGTTGTGCTGTTGCTCTGCATGGACTGTTCANAAACCCAAGTTGCTACTTCGTCTCTGACCCTGATTGATTAACACAAATGCTCTGTCCTGTTCCTAGCTTNCAGAGCCTTGANGCATACAGAACGTTGTGCAACAGTCCTGACAAAACGCTCTNTGATGTAACATTCGCTCATAGGTTTTGGCGTGGTAAGCAGATGATTGTCTGCGTACAAACNAGGTTACGTGCTTTTGTGTTGGTTGGTTGTTTCACCAAGGTCTCTAGGCTAGACAGTCTTGTGATCAGCGTGCATCAAAAAAGTGCCTACGTCACAGCGAGCAGGACCCAGGTTTGCGCAGAATTCGATGTTGTATGGTTCTTCATCGCAGTGAAGTGATGGTTTTAATGCGTCGTGCATTTTTTTACTTATGACATCTGATCGTAGGCACAGATGTCTACACAAGGAGTAAGCCCACTTATACGCAACACATGTTTGTCTGTTTGTGTATTTTTTGATTTAGAGTTAGACTACTGTGAGCCCTAGAAATTGCTGTGGACTGCAGTAGGCCCAATGGATTAAACCATCCTTTTAGTCAAACACAGCTGGTTGAAATGGTCACGTGACAAGTACAATGCGTAAAGAAACAAGGGTTTAGCNTACAGTTCACANAATGCAAGGAAGAAGCTGCTNACAGCNTGCCAGAACTGAAAGCATAACATTACTTTTGTATCAGACTGAGCCATTTACAGACGTCACAGTCAACTGAGACAGTCAAGCTGTCCAAACTTGTCATGTTACTAGTTCAGCCAATCATGTTTGACTGGTGGCAAAATAGCTCCAGAAGTGTATATTTTGCCTCAGAAGGCAAAACAGGAGTGTATATCTTGCCTCATAAAATAATTGTAACTTGTGAAATTATTTTCTGTGTTTATGTGGCCTGAAGAAAAATGTGAACTGTAATGTCTTTCAGCTATAGTTTGAAAATGTTTAGCTGAAGGCAAAAGTCCTCCAGGAGTGGTTATTTTGCCTCATGAGGCAAAATAGATACTGCTTGAGTAATACAGAAATATCGGTGTCGGTAATGAAAATTGAAAAACATCGGTATCGGCTTAAAAAACCTTATATTGCGTGACCTGAGAAGTGACGTCATGTCAATTTGTTTGTGTGAGATCAGATTTATACGCGTATAAGCCGACCCCCTAATTTGATAATTTTGTTTTTGCGTTTTAAAGTCGGGTATGTGTGAGTATATACGGTAAATCTGCACAGCATGCAAAAAGTTACAGGCTTTTTCCCAGCTAGCAACTTCAATTATTGATTAATATTACAAAGCTACACATTGCATTAACACTTCGGCGTCCAGCTGCTTTCGGGGATTTCCAAAAAAAACGCTTAAACGCACGCGGCTTTGCGTGGAAATATCTCTGCTGCTGTACCGGTTATGGACCTGTTCGAAGTGTCAAAAGACGTGGCAAGTCTTCTAGTCTACACTCGAAAAAAAGTTTTTGCTTGGGGGGTGCGGGTTTTTTGTGAGTGATGTCATAAGTGGAAGACTTTTAGGCCACCTTGGCCCACTTTGCCTGGCCATGGGCGCCAACCATTAGGTGGTAGTATTTTGCTGAATTTTTTATTGGATTCTAGGCTACAATTCGAGTCTTTTGATACTTTGGATGAGCTGCTGGGGTTTCAGGTTCAAAAGTTATGATCTAAACTGGTAAAAATATTT
>JGI24158J21664_10002886_pt1 | contig 21240 bp, 12 predicted proteins | sample Ectturendosymbi3_FD_21664 | JGI IMG/M metagenome (IMG submission 21664)
TCAGCTCCGAGAGGTAAATTTGCATACTAATCGAATAGGAGAAAAAATCATTTTCGATGGAAGTAGTTCGTCAGTTCAACACACTTGGCAGTCATTCTATTTACAGAAGACCATACTTGAAAATAATGTCACAGTAGTTAAACAGCAAAAAGCACCGTACACCAACAGCCCCTTCAATTTAAGCAGAAATTCAATTTCCGATCTGAGACACTACAGCTTTGAACACTGCAGCTTTGCCACCGTGCTGGATCTGTCACACAATCGAATAAGCCACATATATAACAATACTTTTGCTGCAATGTCTCGCTTGCGTGAGCTCAACCTAATGTACAATCCTTTGCGAACAGTTGATGCTGGATTTATGCTTCATTTGTTTTGCCTCGACACAATCACATTCAGAAACACTGCATTCCAATATGGAATGAATTTTGATTTTTTGCATGGTGCAAAAATCCCAATATCATTTCAGTACAAAGACTTGTACAACTTGCCGTATAGGTTGGCCCTAATGTATCTCAAGTTCAATGTTTCATTTCCACTTGTGAAGCGTTTGGACTTCTCCGGAGTGTCTGTACCATTGTACGGTATCACACGAAACACGCCGATGTTTTCAGTTTTTCCCAACATCATCGAGCTTAAGCTTCGTTTCGCCAACCTCATGTATCCTCTGCGATCCGATTTTTTCAAAGGCATATCCAAGGTGGTGCGGCTGGACATGAGCTACAGCCGATTGCAGGTCTTTCCTTACCTCGCCCTGAAGCGTTTACCGAATCTTGAGTATCTGGATATCTCGCACAATAACATCGAGGTGCTGAACAAGGCCATTCTACTGTATCTTCCCAAGTTGAAAGTACTGAAATTATCGCACAATGTTTTGCGACACATTTCTCCGAATATGTTTAAGATCATTTTTGGCAGTCAGCTGCAATATCTCGATCTGAATTCAAACCGACTCAAAAGCGCTGGACCTAAAGTTTTCGACAAAGACACTTTATCGATCCTGAAATACTTTGACTTGAGAGGAAATCAGTTAGACTGCCACTGTTCGCTGAGCAGTAACTTTGGCTGGCTTGTTCGAAGACCTCGAGAAAAAGACAAGAACTTTCCCGGTTTTCTTCCCATGTGCCCGGTGAGTATGTTCACAATTTATTCGGGCTGTGTGGTTTGTCNTGTAGACCGGACGACGCAGCCGCCATCTNTACTCTCTTTCAGCTCGTCGTTCATGTGCCATGCGGAATTCGCAATCAAGTTGACCATTTCCTTTACGGCAAGCGTCGTTTCTTTTCTGCTCTTTTGCGTTTTGATCCATACGCGCAGGGCCAAGTGGCTCATGGCCACATTCGCTAACGCGGACTCTCGCAAGCAGTACGAGCAAACAGTTGAGTCGAAACGCAACAAGCAAGTAAAAAGCGAGTCCCAGACGAGGGCGCGTTACTTCTCGCACCATGGGTTTGTATTTTATGATCTGGACAACCAGAGCGTTGGCGATTGGGTTGATGGACTGTTGGTGCCGGAAATGGAGCAGGGCTCGCCAGCCTATCGCTTATGCGTGTACGGGCGCGATGATTTTTGCGGAATGACCAGGGTCAAACAGCTGCTACTCCGAATGGAAGCGAGCNGNAAAACGATCGTGGTTCTCACCGGTGCTTTCNGCGGTTCGCACAGGTGCAAATACGTTTTGTCTGTACTCGAGGACTGGCTTTTCACTAGCGGGGAAGACAGGAGCGTCATCGTCACCACTGATGGTGATTGGTACAACGCTCCTTTCCTGAGAAGGCGACTGAGGAACAATCCAAACAGCGTATTGCAATTTCCGAACGATTCGGACAATACTGAATTGTTTTGGGAGAAAATGAGGCAAGCTTTGAGGGAAAGCACATGAAACGTCTGAAAGTAAACATCTTTATTGTTTATTTCGAAGGTACACCTTCGTTTGTCTTTCTGACAGTGGCGTAACATGACAGGGGAGCAAGGGGGCGAACCGTCCTCCTGGCAAGCTAATGTAAAAATCGGGCTCCCTCATAGCTATATTTCTTATATTATGTTTTTTTTACGTTTTTCGCAGGGTTTCCGGTGAATTCGGGTGTTAGCGTAGGTATCCACATCCGGATTCACTATTTCTCTTTTTTTATTCTCGTTGTTGGTTTGTGTGCCTCTAGCGGTGGCCAGTGTACCCCCTTCAGCTAAGTTTGCTTCTCCCAACTCAAACCTCTAGTTACGCCACTGCTTTCATACCCTGTAACCATGGGTGTGAGCCAAAGTGTAGTTCGCCGTCGATGTCTATTCGCTACTTACCTTGATGAACGCTTACTTTTTATTGGGTTAGGCCAGGGGGATGCAATGTGGGAATCATGGTTGTGAACTACCTGATGTTTTCTGATATTATATATGTGTGTATTGGCCTGTATCAATGGTATTCGACACTTTCTGTATATTTGTGGTGATTATGCTGCTGAACACAAAATTGTCTTTAATTGGCAAAAGACAGTCCGTGTAGTTTTCCATCCTAAAAAATATAAACAGTGCACTTCGTGAGTTGTCTCCTAGAGTAGCATGGGCGTTACGTTTGTTGAACATGTAGCTTCATGCCCCGCTGAAGAATGACAATGACTCACAGAGACAAGTGAAAACACTTTATTTTACGGCAACCAAAGTCAAATGCATCGTTAACCCGGTCTCACTGCTCTACTGCAGTTAAAATCACCCTGTTTCGTGCTAATATTTGCCAATGTACGCCGTTTATTCTTCCAAAATTGCTGCAAGACGAACTGAAATATAAACAAGTCTGTGCAAGGACTTGGAAAACAGGATATGAAGCAAGACTAACTGGGAAGCCTTAGCTAGCTGAAGGAAGCCGACCAGAGAGCATCAAGAGTAAAAGCACGAAGAGCAAAGCACCGGGAGGTACAAGACTGACAGGAGATTACGAAACGATGACCTCAAGCTAACACTAATTAAGTAAGTGGGTGGTTCTTGGTTGCGATGCACACAGGGAATGACAAGACAAATTCAGGAGGTGCACCGACAATTGCGAAATGCGTCAGAACAGTCTAGAACCAAAGCCATCATAAATAAACTAAGAAATTAAACTTCCCGTTAGGAAGACCTGGGAATCAAAGGCTTAAATAATAAACTAAACAATGATGCACTTTCCTGGTGGGAGCAATACAAGAAAGAACCCGTTAGCTTATAAATATACCGAGAAGAAATCCACAGACTTCAGACTACCTCATGGTCTCGAAGATGGATCTCAACGTTGGAACTGAAGAAATGTACGATGCTCTGTTCGTTTGTTCTACAAACTCTACGACGTTTTGTTCGTTCGATCTACAAACTCTACGACGTTCTGTTCGTTTGTTCTACAAACTCTACGACGTTCTGTTCGTTCGATCTACAAACTCTACAACGTTCTGTTCGTTTGTTCTACAAACTCTGTTCGCTTGCTCCACAAAAATAAACGTTTGTTCTGTACGTTTGATCTTCAACTGAACGTGGTTATGACCAGTACGATCGACTTAAGTACGATTATTTTTCGAACTGATTAGTTCAAGCACCCGTGTTACTCGGACGGACCTTGTATACTGAAAAGGTACATTATTTAGCCAATTAATGTGTTCTTTCGACAGCGTTAATTTCATCATATTATTGTTTGTGAAATGCTTAACGTTCTAAATTAAATATCATAATTACAAAAGAATATTTTCTTGTGTTGACTACCGGGTAAAATAAAGGTAGATTAAACAAACATTGAGATTTTGCAATAACTTACCTTGGTGTTCGAACGAACCCATGTATTAATTACGGCATCAAAATTTGTTCGTTGACGTGTCTTTCACACTCCTGACCCAACAGTGATTGGCAATAAAAGTTACAATACCACTAATCGAAACTTTAGCACCGAAACTAGGTCTGCCCCATCCCCTCACCATAACCTCTAATGCGATATAGAGAATCGCATAACACCGTGGTAGACATGGTTGTAAACAAATTCAGGAAACCAAGCATTTTTCAGGGTGGAAAGTGTGTTACAAACTTTCTAGTTNATTGATGGTGAATGCAGAGAAATGGGGCGCAAAACTAGAGAAGCGGGAGACGATGCCAACATGCTATCCTGGGGGGGCCTTAAGCCAATGCAACCNATGCAGCTGCATTGGGCCCCGCGCCATGTTTTTTGGGTAGATTGTTAAGTTTNGCCAGATACACCTTGCGCTTGAGAATTCAGTAGAAACGCCATATAAATTTCATTGTTAACAAAGAACGCTCTCGTCAGAATTAACAAATTTCCTCTCGAACGTTAGCAAACGTGCTCAATTCTCGTGTTAGTGCTGCACTGTATATATATGCGCTCTACCACGATCGTAACACGGTTGACCGAACACGATGACGTCGCAAAATCACTGCTCTGAGGAGCCCCGCACCTAGGTCTTGCATTGAACCCCGCGTCCAAGTCTTGCATTGGGCCCCGCATCTGCTAGGGCCGGCCCTGATGCTATCTCTTAACATTTATGTGTCGCTAGCTTTATTTTCCCAGCTTTCAGTGTTTTTGACCCTTGCAGTCCCGAAAAAGTTATCTTCTGCCCATATTGGCTGTTTTTGTTCAGCCATAACTCGGCAGCAGATGGAGTTAGAGAGCAGTTCAAACCCTCTAAAGATGCGGAGTCTTTTAATTTCGGTTCAAAAAACTTGGAAAGTTTTGGATTTTTTATCGATGACGTCATAATGGAAGAAGCTTTACGCATTTTGGATGACGTCATCAGGACCTTGGCGCCAAAGTCAAGAACCAAGTCATTTGACTGAAGTTTTTGTTGGAAACTAGGTTATAATGCGAGTCTTTAGAGGGTTTGATTGGCTTCTAGCGTTTCTGGTTCAAAAGTTACGACCAAAAAACAACCGATTAATTAATTAACCCCTAGGGACTAACTTCCATGTGTTGATTGCTTTGTCTTCCCAAGTTTCACTATTTTTAAAGTTGTGAATCATGAATACCCATTTGCCTTATCTGTTATGTCAGTCATGCCGTAGTCTCAGGACGTTATCGCTGGTTGGCCCGCATATCCCCTTCCTAGGCTTGATCAAAAGATCAACACGGTTGGCTGAGTATTATGACACCATCAGAGGTACCCGTTTTCAGCCTTGATTAAATACGTCCACCACTGGTGAAAATGACCGAATGCAGGAGTTAATAGTGCGTGGCTTCAGTGTCTACTTATCTGCAGTATTATCTGATTGTCTGTGTGTAGCACGTAACACTTACCTTGCAATGTATTGTCACTGTTGCGCCAGAGCATTTTTGCATGCATTTCATTCACCTTTGATATATGGTCCTGGAAATCTTTGGTTTATCCTTATGATATGTACCGTGCGGTTGAGCCCAACGAATAAATAAAAAATTTGTCGAAGTCTGACTCGAATGGCAGGCTTTTACTGCTGACGACCTATGTAATGTTTTTCGGCTTGCTCTGGTCACTGCAGCTGCTTGAAAACAATTTGGGAGACGTGCATGAATGACAAGTACAGCTTCGCGTAAAACTTTCCTGAAGCCTATATTAACCAATACTTCATGACCACTAGCGTACGGAAGGAGGGGCATTGTGCCATGCCCCCCCCTCAGACCCTAAAAATAAAAAAATACATAAACAGTATTCGGCATTGTATACTGTCAGTATTCGGAAGTGTATGCCAAAATGTTTAATTTTAGGCGAATAACACTATTTTGTTTAGAAAAACGCCTCTCAATACAGAAAATGACTGTATTTTCTAAAAATTTTGGGGGAAGCATGGCCCCTTTGGCCCCCCCTGGCTACGCCTATGCTTTGGCCCCGCCCTCGATAATTTTCTGCGTACGCCACTGTTCATGACTATAGTTAGCCTTGGTGTGCTGTTGGATCATGAAACGCAGGCCCGCAACAGGGGTGGGCAACCGGGCAATTGCCCACACATAATTTTTAAAAGCATGTTTAATTGTTATGTACAGCAAGAAGTTACGATCATTCCCCCCTCCCCGAAAATAGTACAACAACAAGTTGTAATCATTTTGCCCTCTCTGCCGAATATATCAGGTGGTTGCGGTTTTGATGAAACGATTTCTCTGTAGGCCAACGAGTTGGGTCAAAAAGAGAAAAAAAATATTGACTGTATTTTAAAACAAAATCAGTGCTTTGAAAACAAAATAAAAAGCGAATTTAGATGAATAATCACTTTGTTTCGTAACTAGCGATCTGGAGCAAATAGAGAAAAATGTAGAGAAAAGCTGATCTAAAAACGGCTATTTCCTCAACACTTGACAAGACATTGCTTATAATTTTAGGCGGCGTGATTGCAACCAGAGATGCTGGAATTCGGGCCATCGCTACACTCGATTTTTCGTGGAGGGGTGATAGGGGCAGAAGTGCCACTTTTATTAACAAGACAGTAGGTAAACTACAGAATTATCCCTGATGTGTGTGGGTTTCCGTATCGAAAAGTTGAAGTTCCCTGCAGTTTTCAAATTGTTCACAACGTGGCAATTCACAAAACCTTGAAAGCTCATGCATTGCTCAAAAAGGTGCCGCACATCCAGGGGCGTAATGAAGGGGGGCAAGGGGGTCACAATTCCCCGGGCGCAGATTCACTATGGGGGCGCCAAATCACTGCGAGGGACGCCAAATAACTGCGGGGAGCGCCGAAAAGTCGCAACAGTGTCACAAATAGGCTTTCTTCAATACAGTACATGTGCTTCCGAACGACCAGGATCGAATATGGGGGCGCCAAACTTGCTTCTTGCCCCGGGAACCATCTGACCTCGTTAGGGTCTAGGACATTTCGGCGACGGGACGTTTCGGCGATTGTGGTCGCAGATGTTTTATACGAAAAAAAGTGTGTTTTTGAAATACTTCATTTGTTAGACTGCAAAGGATGTATGCTTGATTAGCGTTTTTGTTGTCATCCTGAGGGCAGGTGTGGTTTCTCTTCCACCGGAAGTTTGGAAGAGCTTCGTGCGATCGTGACCATGTATGGAAGGAAATATGGCTTGTGACGTTTCTTTTTGCTGGCATGAGGCGTTTGTCAGTTTACACAAAAGTTAAGCCTGGACAGCAATTATTGCTTCAGCTTTCGTGTAGTTAGTTTGATTGCAATTCACAGCTAAGTTAAGAGTATATTCGTTCTTTCTTTCTGTCGGTGTACGAATCTATTCCCACTTCCAATCCCTTGCCAACAGTTTCTTCCCTGAGTGCGAACTCCAGTTCCAACAGCGGGGTGCCAGAGATTGTCTCTGGGCGAATGTGTACACGCGTTTGGCGGAGCGGGATGCCAGAGTTTGCTCAAAGGCAAACTCCAACTCACATACTTACAATAAAATGCCAAGTTAGCTTTTCTTTGGACGTCTGGCAAGTTTTTTGGGCCACCTTGGCCATGAATACCAACAGTAGAAATTTTCCTAGAGCAATTGAGCAGGGTTGACACTGTGGGTAAGTTCAAAAAGTTGGAAGTAACAACGATGATCTAAAGTCCATCGCCGAACCGGTGTCGCCGAAATGTCCCATTCCGACCTCGTTACGCCCGCGCACACATTTCAACAATTGTGCGCTTTACAACTGATACCCTCAATTACTCTCATGCCCTACTGGCCTTCCGTAGTTTCTCGATGCAAGACTCGAGTCAATGTTGCATCTGAAATCACACTAAGCTTTTGCTTATTTGGACGTCTACAGTGGGTTCAACAAATACACATGAGCTTGCTGAGACTGTGACTTCAGTGTTTGACACGTGTGAAAAAATTAATGAATTGTAGGTGTTTAACATTCTTGACCTGACTCAAAGCGAGTCATTTCGAAATCGAATGATGTCGAGCCATGTCGTTATATTTGCAAACTGGCATGAGATCAATGTCCTGCAAAATTAAGTGGTGAAACTTAGTATCGAAAACGCAAATGTAGCAAGTTTACCGACCAACAGTCATAGAGGGACGCTTGTAACTTGTAGTTAAAACTGCGTCCGCCTTATTTACTTCCTCACACTACACAGTCTTGTTTGAAGCAATCGTTTTTTGCCGCTTGGTCTGTTCTTTTGTTTTTCTATTTTGTTGAAGTAGTGCTTTCTTTGAGTAACAGTAACATTGTAGCGTTTCAAAACATCATCAATGGCTTGGGCGTTTGGCATTGTGTTTGTCTTATTCTTGATGAACGTCGTGAAAATGTCGACGTACTAGCACTGGCGTAACTTGAGGTTTGCGCCAGGGGGAAACACTTCGCTGAATGGGGCCCACTAACACTAAAAAAAGCTGTGACATGTTAGTGAATCCTAATGTAGATGTCTATACTACAACCCCAAATTCCCACAAAACACTGCGAAAAACGCAAAAAATAACCTCCTGAAAACCAGAAGACAACTAAATACCGAAATATAAGCTAAGAGGGGGCCTGGTTCTTAAATTAAACTTCCCGGGGGAGATGGTTCGCACCCCTGCACCCCCGTCAGTTACGTCACTGCGTACCAGGAAAAGACTAGGAACATTGGAAAAATCTACACGTACCGCTCTACTCATTTTTCTATACCTTGTCACGATTTTCAACTCATTCTCCCCTCATTTTGCCAACCGGTTAACTGTTTTCTTCAGTGACGTCAGTTGGCTGAACACATGGTATAAATGTGTAACAGCGAACGTCGATATCTACAGAACGTTTACAGCAAGGAGAAAACGCAGGCGATAATAAACAAAAAGCAGAAAAAGCGATGAAAAGTCTATTCCACACAATGCTTCTGGTAAGTTGGTTGCTTTATTTGTTCATATCCAGCGAAAACCACAAACACGTCGAGTACTTTGAAATGGTCGACACAAAATCGCAACAGAAACCATTTTTATTGATTTCGAACAACTATTTTTGAGTTATTTCGTATTAAAATTTATTTCTGGAAACCTAATAAAAACACGAACTTGTGGTTTTTCAACTGCCGCACAACAGTCGGTTTGGACGCAATCGGAGGCGGAAAAACGATATTTTTGCAACGTTAAGCGTTGTTATAGAAACAAGAGATTCTTAAACCAAATTGAAAGTTAGCCACTTGTTATCAACCAGGAACAGCTACGTGAGAGATCTAAACAAACTTTAGAGCAAGCAGAAAAACAAAAGATAATTTAGCAAACAGAAAGAAAGCGATGACAACTGATTCTTCAGAAAATCAGTAGACATTCCAAATCTTTTGCTCTTTACCAGATAATCAATCGGAGGCCAATACTTGAACCGAAAGGGTGTTTAAACAAGGAAATACTGCGAAGTGAATTACGAAGTCGTATAATTACCGAGGTGTGTTGGCATGGTTGATTCAGGTAGGTCGACGCTTCTCATGCTAGCACATAAACCACCTCCGCGAACACGTGCTCAGCGCTTGGTCTTTTCACCCTGTTTGCCGCTTACTGTTGATCAATCGCCTACAAGCTGCTACGCAAATGGCGCTACGTCAGCAACTATATCAGCTGCTTCAAGCGATGATATACGAGTGATTAGCTAGGTAGGAAGTCATCGCGACTTCATGTACAGGAACAACACTTTGGCAGGATTTCCGGCTTGCTTGATGACGTGGGATCCTTCCAATCGTCGCAAATCCCTTGACAGTCAATTCGTGCATCCGCGTTTAAAAGGTACCCCGCACAACACAAGCGGAAGTATTTTGGCGCCATTCCTTTCGCGAAGTATGATCAGAGCTTGATCGCTTTGTATAAGAACTTGTTGCACGTCTGCTGCTGCGCAGAAAAACATTTCAACCTACTTTCGGCGCCTTGAATGTGCCAGGTGCACTTAATGATTAAAGAGGCCATAAAAAAAAAGGTAGCATACGCTTTGCTGCTGTTAGTGAAATTTAGAAAATTCCGTGTGAAAACGTCTAAACTCCGGACACAGATTTTTTCAACAAGCGCTTACGGTTATGCCGAATACACAAAATCTTTCTATCTCACTTTCAGACACGAAAATAAAGCATTCACAACGACTCGTGCACTTGTCCTTAGCAGGTCAGAAACGTCAGAATTACGCACGAAAACAAAATCGCTTCGGCTTTGCGGTGAGCAGCCACTTGAGGGCGCTGGATAACCGTTTGACCACGTGGGCCGGAACGCCACCTGTAATCACAGACAAGTTGCAAACGAACGGACTGGACGTTACTGATGCCTCAGATTTAATATAGATCTAACAATCTAAAGGAAGGTTTGAAAGCAATTGTCTCAAAATAATGGTACTTGTGATGCAAGAAAACAGTAAAAGCGCGGCGTTATTGACAAAGCAACAATGCAAAAACAAATACATTCATCGGTCATGGCGTAAAATCAGGGTTCCTATGCAATTTTGAATATCAATTCCCAGACCTTTTCATACACTTTACTTATCCGAATGACCTATCCAGGTCAGATACAGGCGCTATAATATCTAACACGATAGAAGTAAAATTATCAATCTTTAATAAAGTATTATGAAAATGTGTGTCAAAAGACCAAGTGTGGGAATCTACTTTTTTTCCATAGGCCTACCAACAGACCAAAAAATTTGCTCCCAGGCTTTTCCAGGCTGGAAAATGACCAAATTTTTCCATACTTTTCCAGACTCCGCAGGAACCCTGTAAAATGAGCCGGAATCCATGACCGCAGCCGGACACACGAGAATGGCAGAGGATTTCTTTGCTTTTTTTCTTTCCTACGCTCTCTGCGCACAGGAGCATTGTTGGTGCCGAGAGTGATTTCGCAAACGGAGTTAACCAATCAAACTTGTTGTCAGTGGACAAACCAACGATTGCGAGTTTTCGAGGTTCGAATGCGGGAAACAAATGCGTTTTGACATTTTCTTCAGCAGGCAATTCTCGTCGTGGTCGGGTTAAGTCGCATCCATTAAAGATGAAAAAAAAATTGTCGAGTCCTTTTAAGCAGGGCCGCAACCAGCTGATAGTTTCGGGGAGGGGGAATGATTGTATTTTGTCGTTGTACTATTTTCGGAGGGGAAAAATGATTGCTACATGTTGTTGTACCGGTTGCCCCCACCCCCTTCGTTGCGGGCCTGCTTTTCATATACAAACTTTTCCAAGCTCAGCTGATTAAAGTCAGTGGCTCTTTTACAAATGTAGGTTACTGGAGTCAAAATGTGTCACAATCCACCGATCTAGGCCAGGGGGGTGCCCAACCCTTCTCTGACCATGTACCCCTTCAGCATTTTGACAGACGAGCAAGTACCCCTAAAACTATAGATGTATTCAACATCAAGCTGATCATGATTTTTGAAAATAATATTCACTGGTATATGTACAAATATATGGAAATAAACAATATACAAATATTTTACCCTTCTATTGCTAACCTCAAATGTACCCATTCAGATAGGCAAATGTACCCCTAGGGGTACATGTACCCCAGGTTGGGAATCCCTGATCTCAGCAACAAAAGCTTGTGCAGCGCACAGTCGCCTCGCGCTTAGAGAGAAGCAACAGTTAACATCTCAGGCAGCTTTGAAATGCGCTGCACATTGACAGCGGAGTGGTTTCGATGGTGGAATAACCGGGCCAGCATGAAATCCGCGCCATGACGTCAGCAGCGTGACGTCATCGGTATCGTAAACACGAGCAAGCAACGAGAAGGCAAAGCCACGAGACTTCAACGACGCTTAAACAGCAGCACTGTCGGAAATTGCGCGTGGCAACAACGCGCGTTGCCTAGCAGCAGTTGATTCGAAGAGCAACATGATGAATCAGTCACGAAATTCCGGTTTCAGCGACCAGATCGTTTGTTCGCTGCCGCTCGAACGTTTCTCGCAGATTCGGTTCAGCATCGACTTGAACCTCGGCGCCTGACCGACGGCCACGTCGGGTTTCGAACTTCGACATGATTTGCTCCGTTGTCGCTTCGCACTGTTTTTGACACGAAATAATGAAGCAATTGTCACGAAATAATGAAGCAACTGTCATGAAATCATGAAGCAATTGTCATTAAATAATGAAGCAATTGCTTCGGCTGTTTCTGTTGCTTCACTGTTTTCGCAATGACTTTCTGAAATGTAAGGAAGATGACTGAAGCAATTGACATAAAATAATGAAGCAACAGAAACAGCGCAGCTCTTTTTGACATATCGTGAAAATTGTCGACAGCTCGCAAAACGCCATCACCCTCGGCTGGAATGACAAACATTTCTCTCTGCTTTGTTCAAGTCAGGGCATGGGTGCTGCGGCAGGCAAATTTTTGGGGGTGCGAAGGATTTATGCCCGGATTTCTTCAAACTTTCCTGAAAATTTTGCATCCCAAAAACTCAAATATGATGAACAGCTTATCTCTTTATGGAGGTCTCACACAAAAAAATTGTTATTGGTTTGTGTTACCTCCAAGAAAGGTCTTCATGTGTTAAAGTCAAATTCAAACGTATTTCGACGGTCCGAATCAAAACTTTTAGTCCAGGGGGAAAACTGTTTGACAACAATCCTTGGATAATGTTTGGAGCACTGCCGCAACCAGAACCACATTAACAAGTGCAACTGTGAAGGTTGTAATTTAAAACCACCTGATTCTCAAATGTAATGCCTCGAANCCTCTGGCNCAACAACACCAGCAGATCTGCGCGCTCGTTACGAACGGTTGTGATCGCTGCAAGATCTCGGGCGTGCACAGAGCGACAAAACGGGTCCAGATAAATTGCCTGGTGTAGGTGATTTTGAAAAAACGTGCCGACTTTGCCTTTTGGAAAAATCCGTCGATATCGATTTACGATTTTCCTTCAGAACTTTTACGATATTCCTTCCTTCAGAACCCACTTAGATCTGATAAGTTCGCAAAAGGTCACACTTGTCTTTGGGGACGGCGTAAGATACTCACATTGCAGTCGCTGCTCAGAAAGGTCACCATGCTTTGCAGCAATTTATCATCGTCGGTCAAATCGTGATCTGCAAAGAGAACGTCGCAGTTAAACGACATCTGCAAAGAAGCGCTTCCAGTAGACCTGACGCAGCACTACGATCGGAGGGTCAACAACACTTTCCAGGAAAAACTTACGAACGTCGTATCCGGTTAAGCCTGTTTACAACACAACGAGTGATTTGTCGACTGATGCAGTTTCTTATAATAATTTAATAACTGTTGAAGCAACAAAATCACTTGGGAGCCTGTTTCTTTAAAAAAAGCACTATTAAAACCCGTTAACGTTTTTTAAATTTTTACATTATTATGAATACAAAAAGCGGTTTCACTGCAAAGTTGAGCTATTGCATTTCATTGGATACCATTTTAAGTTGGATTCATTAAGAACTCTAGAAGTACAGCTATTCTGATATTCCTTATTTTGAAATTAACGTTTGCCTTGCTGAATGTTTATATAATATTAATATTCAGACATTGTAGACTTAAAATTTACTTCCGGAAAAAAAACAAGATTTCCCTGATTTGCAGGAACTGAAAAGTTGTGTGTGACATATATCAACATAGGTTTATCCTCACAGAAAGTGTGTGCAATGCTGACAACATGCTGAGATTAGGAGTATTGGAAATTTGCAATGGTTATTGTCTGAGCCTCCCAACCCATCAAATGAGAAAGACTTGTGAAACAGTTTATCAAGTGTACTTTGGAGCTTAAATGGAAGTGATCTGTGTTCCAAAAAGAAGTTCTCACCAAAGGCTTGTGCCTTTGTAAAGTTGGCTTTGCAGCATTGTCTGATAAGTGTTAGGACAACATGATTTGTATGATTAAATATAAAAATTGACAATTGCACTGTTAGGAGACAAACTCACTGTCAATGCAGCTTCATTAAAGTGCTGATTGACAATGCTTGTTAATGTGATACCTGTGTTAGAGTGCATGATTCAAACATGAGAGTAGCCAGGAGTTTACACGTTAAAATGACGTTCGCAAAATTTAGAAGTGAATTCTCAATATTGTTCGTTAACTCAATGCCACATCTTACCACTTGAGATGACTAATATACTAGTGATATTGCACAAGTAGCTGTTGAGACTTTCTTTTAACGCTTAACTACTATTGATTGTGACGTACACAGTCGACAAAAGCATGTTTTACAGGTATTTTCATTATGAAAAAATATGGTGTTATTTTGAGTTGGGTTAAATTACATCAACACTGTTTTAAAAGCAGGTTCGCACTAATCAAATTTCTCTCTACACCAACTTAATTCTAATCCATAGTTATCTACCTGAGATAGCAGCGGTTATTGCATCTTCCTCTTCATCCTGATCGCTGGCATTCGGATCGTCGCGCTTTCTCTTTAAGATATGCTTCAGCAAAGAGGCCGATGACGTCACGCTCGACACGGTACCTGCACGTTTAAATTGACCTTTCGTGACTTTAAGTGAGACGGGCGTGTGACGAAGACATGCAGACGTGACTGCGAAATGCAGCTCAGGCGTCTTTCAGACGGAAGCTGGTTCTCTTTTTGCTGAGACATTTCGGTCACTTGTCCCATGATGGTACTAAAGCTCGTTGTCTTGCAACAGTATTCACTAGACTACATTTTCAGACATCGTGACCGAAATTGGCTTAACTTTTTTTCGGTCATTTCGAAACAAATTCAGTCTGTGACCGAAAAAAATCAACCCACGGCGGAGGAGCATGTGGGTGTGAATCGAGCAGCTGCTTTGCTGGTTTTTCGACCAATACCCCTCGGGTCGCGAAGTAACTACGCGCGGGAAGCTCCGCGCGTCCACCACTGAAACATTACAAGATTCTCCGTTCACCTGCATTGCCGAAAGCCGGAGTCCCCGCTTTGGGGGAGCCTTTCGGGCTGGCCTCGCCCTTCGAAGGAGGGAGCTTCTTTGACGACGACGTGTTGCCGAACCTTTTCCTACAACAGCACCAGAGTTGAAGATCGCAAAAAGTACCCTCGACAGTCGAGTGGAAAAAACGTTGGGTTTTCGGAAAGGAGTGTCGCATAATTGGGATTGTCACGTCACAAACGGGAATAGTTTTCCGGAAAGTCTTACATCCGGGTCTCGATCGAACCGATGACGGTTAAAATAAAACCGCAGCGAAATGCGTCGTGGCTAAATATCTTGTATTCGCGATGTTTTTTTGAACGAAAATCCTAGTTTCAAGGACTTCGCAGAAGAAGCGTTTTTCGCGTTCACGACGTTTCTGCCACGCAGCGAATCCAGCGGAGATGCAGCAATTTCACCTTGCCCCCCCCCCTTCAATACGACCCTGGCGGCGACGGAGCATTTTTACTGAATGCCTGTTCCGGCCTTGGCGGTGAAAACAGAAGTGCGCGGCAATCTAAAGAGAATGAACGTGAATATTTGAAAAATGCTTGAATGTGAACAGTCTGCACACGAAGCAGGCCTTGCGCCAAACACGCCAAAGTTAAAACACAAGAAAACTGGCACGAACTTCGGCGCGCTCCCGGGATAGTTGTATTTCCGTCTGGACAACTTCAGATTCTTGACGGCCTCTTTGGCCACCCGTTCGGCCTCTCTTTCGACCAAGACGTAATCGGGGGTGGAGCTCTCCATGATGGTGGTGTGCTTCATGGCCGTGTGGACGCCTGGGTTTGACAAAAAAAAAAAAAATAAACTCGGACTTTATTTCCTGCGACACGAGTTTACGTGCGCGCAGAACATAAGCCAGCACAGCGAATATCAATACATTTCAAACCTATGACAAGCGCAAAGGACGCGGACGAAAGCTTTGAAGTCCTAGGCTGGTGGCACGGACAACAGCAAGCGACCGTGGGCCACATTCTTATGCGCGTGTCATTAAAATCGTTTGTGTTTTGGTTCAGTTGAGACGGGCAGCTACGTTGGTCCGGCCACGTGTCCAGAATGTTCCACGAAAAATGACGAGGCAAGTCTTGCTGGTTACTGCACCCACGGGACAGCTGCCCAGGGTCGTCCAAGAACGTGATCACATCTCCGGCCTTGCTTGGTCTTGTCTTGGTGTGGAGCCAGCAGAACTATCTGCGATTTCTGTTGAGCCTGAGGTATTTTCATCCTAAGGCTTCTGGCCCCGCGACTCTCCCCAGAGAAGAAGCGGGTGTGAAAATGAATGGATGATTTTATTTATCGGACACGTCAAAAAGTTCAAAGGTTAACTTGGCCAATACTTCCTTTCAAACTGACAAAAGCATCGAAAGGCAGTGAAAACGTTTCAAATCCCAATCCGCCTTTGCGCAACACGGCGTTAACGCAACCTTATTTAACCTTACGCTGCGCGCCACAGAGTTACCTCAACCTTACGACCTTATTTAACATCGCATTGTGATGCACCAAGATAGATACAGTTGCGAGCAAGGTGGCCTCGAGCGACACACGATCCAACCTTTTTCAAACAACTTGGACAGCACGTAGTCGTCGCTGTTCTTTCTCGACGACGACGCGTCGTCGCGACTCGAGCGAAACTTCGACTTCTTTGTGACGTTTGGGACGATTTCGCCGTCGACGTCTGGAAAAGCGCCAATTCGCCGAAATAAAGATGGACGGAAAATTTCACGCCAACAAAATCCGGGGCGAAAAGAAAACTCACCGCAAAACTTCTTTTTGCGCTTCTTGCCACGACTCGACCGACTCGACACGGAGACGCGGCGCGCTTTCGAACCTCGCGCTTTCGAATCCCGGAACTTCTGCAGGACTTTCAGGAACGATTCCTTCAGGACTCCCGATCGTTCCTCCTCGGCTTGGTCCGAACTCTGGGCCGGGTCCTGGCCATTCCCAAGGGGGGTCACTTTTTCCGGCGAAGACTTGGCCGTCGCCCGGTCGCTTGCGGCGACAGGTTCGGCGGCGGCGTCACGCATCTCGACGTCATCAGTTTCGTCATTGCCGGTGACGGAAGACAACTGTGCAGCACTTTTTTTCAGACCGTTATCATCCGGTTGTTCATTTCGTCGACTTTCACTGGTGACGTCAGGTTTGCTTGAAAAGCTTTCGGTGACGTCAGCGCCCACTTCGCCAGAGGTTACGTCACTTCCTTGGTTCGACGGGCCGGGTGTTGAGTCGGAGCGCGGTTGCGCTGGTGCGATTCCCCCCTCTGCGGCAGGTCGCAAATCGATGTTGTGCGTCGAGACTTCAGAGCTTGACCCGTTGTCCGCGAGCGAATCGCCCAGAACACCCCCGGCGGCCGGGTCCACGTCGACGGCCAGGTCCGAGATTAGGCCGACGTCCGAAGCTTGGCCCACGTCCGAGGCCAGGTCCGAGATTAGGGCGACGTCTGAGGTCTGCCCCACGTCCGAGGCCAGGTCAACGTCCGACAGGGCGCGGTCCGCTTCCGCGAAAGCTTCGAGCAACGCTTCCGTCGAGACTTCGCTGCCCCCTCCGCGAACGCCGCGATCTGCGCTTTCCGTTCCGGCATTTCCTGAATTTGAGGGGGGAGGCGGGACGGTCTTGGAAGGCGAGGGGGTGTCTCTGGCAGCAACAGCAGCAGCATCCTTTGTTCTCTGTCGGTGCTTTTTCTTCTCGGACGACTTTTTCGACTTCAACTCGGCCATGTTTATCTCCGACCCGGTCCCGGCGAAGATCGAGGCCGTTTCGGTCTTGGCCTTGGCGTATTTCGGCTGAATGTTGAGGGTGAAGAGCTCGTGCAGGTCGTTGTTTTTGAAGAAGCGCCGCTGTCTCGGATCTTTCAGGACCCGGTTCGACATGAATTGCTTGAAAATTTGCCTGTTTGTGGCGCAATAAACGAAGTAATCAAAGAAAAACAAGTGCAGAACATATCACCGAAGCGACACAGTAAAAATAACGCAACAAAAGACCATAAAAACCTGCTCACGTGACCGAAAAAAGGGCATTTTTAGCCAAAACGATGCTACGATGGCGTATACCTCCTGCCTTTTCATAATTAAGGTGGAGCTTATTTTTTTAAAAACCATAAGCTGATGAGTGAACTGGTACGAAGGGCAAACCACGTGAAAATGATGATAAGAGAAGAAAATCTACGAGCTTTTTGAGCCAACCAAACTACGTGCGCGACGTATTTCAGCAAAACCTACACTCAAACAAGCGATTTGCCGCTACAGATGCTATTTCAACAGCACCCCCGATTTTAACGAAGCCCACTAATCAACGCTCACATCGCAGTTGGCAAATTGCAGTTTTTCAACACATCAGAGTGGCGGCCAGTAACTGCAAAGCGTAATAGAAATTGTCGAATTCTCCTTCTGCTTCAAATTTTCAAAACTACTCGTTTTCGTCCCGCACTTCGTAAAACGACTCATTCCCTCACAGAAACAGACAGAAAAGCAAAACACAGCGCTCCCTGACAGTAGCGGAAAGACCGGCGACCTGTGGTAGATCTTCTCCTCGATGGTTCCGGTCGAGAGCAGACGATAAATGGTGACCTGCTTCTTCTGCCCGATGCGCCACGCCCGCTCCTGGGCCTGTTGGTCCGTGCTCGGGTTCCAATCCGGGTCGAAGAGTATGACTCTGGCCCGAAGACAAAACGGTTAAGCGGTGAGCAGCGCGAACGGAACGTCATCGCTTCGAATCCTATCGGGTTTTTGTCGATGCGTGCGGAACTTTTCCAACCGCCTGGAAATTTTATGGCAAACGTGAAGAACGGCTTGTTCGAACGTACCTAGATCCGAAAACCCGCGTGTTCTATTTTTTACGTCAAAAGCCAATATTTGTCACTGTTAACGAAGATCTGCGTTGCGGACTCGAATGCACTCCCTACTTGAGACGTTGTTGCTGAGGCACTTATCGAAAGCGCACAACGATGCAGGACGGAAAGATTTAAATTACGAGCACGCTGCATCGTGTGTGATTAACAGCAATGCGGCCGAAAAATGGATGTGTAATTTTCGTTATACAATTTCTTTCTTTTCGGCAAGAACTTAGTCGCACGGTGGCATAATAATGTTGAGCTCCAATCGTACGATAAAGGCCCGTACACTGTACACTGAGGATGAGCGAGAAATTGCCCGGCGTAACTCTTTGTTTCTTTTATTGCGTCCAGAGTTGCCGTGCCGAGCCGTGCACGAGCGCAAAATCACCCCCGACGCAACAAAATAAGCAAAGGACTGCGTCTAGCAACTCCTGGCACGTCCTCAGTGCAGATTGGCATGAAGGCAGCGGTTCTCAGCCTTTCATGGTTTGTGACCCCCTTCCAAAGACTCTCAACACTTGTGGCCTCCCCTGCTCATCAATAGGGTTTTGCAACATCACGGCAGAGATGTTTAGTAAAGGCCTCTGCTCGTGGCCCCCGGAGAACCGCTCCGTGGGCCCGAGGAGGGCTGAGGGTCCCGGTTGAGGTACGCGGCCTTGAGGTCAAGCTTTAGCAGGGCCCAGTGAGTTGTGCGGGGACGTCGGAAAGCATCAAAGCTTTTGCGGCGGGGCGACCGCATCACCCAGCGACAGAGCTTTCTTGATCAACTGAACAGCAAGCGATTGTTGCCGTTGGCTTCGGTTCAAACGTCACACTGCAAGGTTGGGGGGGTCAACCGACCGACACTGGATCTCGGCCGGCGAACGAAATAGCAGTCTGCTTTTCACTTGGCTTAAGTCCGCGCACAAACACTTCGCTTGCGCCCGTTCACAAACACTTCGCTTTATCTCAAAACGCGCGACCGCCAATCATGGGCGTCGGAAGGGGGGGCAGTGCCCCCCGACTGGATTTTGAAATTTGATATTCTGCTACTAACTTTTCAGTAGAAAAATGTTTTTCTCTTCGTTTCGGAATTGGCAAAATTGAATTTCACCATTGTCGTCCCCCCTTGGAAAAACATGTTCCGACACCCTTGCGACCAATATCCTCACCTGTCTGCGCCAATTAAGTTGATTCCAAGGCCCCCGACTCTGGTCGTCAAGATGAAAAGGAAAATCGAATCAGTCTGGCACAAAACAACGGCCTCGGTTAAAAAGTCACTCTAGCAGAACTTGTATTGCGACATCACGCAGACATTCCCTGAAAATACCACTGCGCTGTGCGTGTTTCTAAATGTGCATTTTGTGTGCAGTGCAAGACGGCGACCAAGGTACCTCGTTGAACGTCTTGACCATCGGCTGTCTGGAGGAGATGGGTGTCCCGCCATGCATCGAAAGGAAGGTGTAGGAGCGCAGCTTGGCGAAGTTCTCCAGCACGTGCAGCATCTTCGAAAGCAGAAAGTGGGAGACGGTGTGAGCTGGCAAGCTACTAAACCGGCGGGCAGATCGCTGTGTCGACAGGGAGACTTTAGCGCTTGGCGTTATCTCGCCATAGAGCAAAAACCACGACTATTCTCACCCAACGCGGTGCCAGCAAGCGTTTCGGTTTTCGTCCTTGAATTGCGAGGCGAACCACACGATGTCGCCATGTTTGGAAAAGTCAAGACGCGCGCTAAAATCCGCCAAAGTGAATGGATAACACTAAAATGTCGCCATAGTTAAAAGTTAAGAAAAAAATCCGCCAAATTGAAGAAGTAACAAAAAATTCGCCAATAAAAATGTTGCCAAAGTGAACACTTTATTAACTAAAAAATTGACCAAAGTGAAAATCTAACAAAAAATCCACCAAAGTGCAAAAGTAACAAAAAGAGCATAACAGTGGGAGATGGACCAGATTGCGACAAACGCGTTGGGATCCCGCACCTGTTTGCTCTGTGTGAAGAGCAAGACTTTCTTTTCCTGTTTCTTCCAAATCTTCAGCAGCGAATCGACGACAATCATTTTGCCCGATCGCTTCCAGAATCCGAATCTGCGTTCGTCGTCCAGCGGAGGTATTTTGTCCCAGGCCATGAACTTGTGCCCGCCCGTATACAGATCGGGGTGGTTGCAGATCTTCCGCAGCTGGATGAGGCCGACGAATACCTGGGATTTATATCGGCTCAACCTTAGCTTTTCAATTACTTTTGCAAATGTCACTAAAAAGCAACGGCCCAGCTTTAAGTAACTGACATGAAAAGGTTTCATGTTGTCTTCTTTCGAACTTTGACACGGCGGCGGGTTACCTTAAGCGTCCCAATCAGGATCGAATGGACCGCATCGGACCTGAGATATTTCTCGTAGACCTCGATCTGGTGGTCGGTGAGGGAGCAGAAAAGCACCTGGTCGCTCTTTTCGGGCAGCTTTATGTGGGACTGGACGTCCTGCTTCATGCGCCGCAGCAGGTAGGGGGAGATCGTGTCGCGGAGAATGCACGCACACTTGTAGCCCGTTTGCACCTGGAACAACAGAATGACGTGTGAAAAAGTGACGTCACGAACGCTCTGCGTCACAGGTGTGCGAGTTTGGCCTCGCGAGCGCGAACGTTTGTTGGTGCGCCGAGAGAGAATGACGTTTCAGCTGCTGATTGGCAGCGAGCGAATGCACAGGAAGTGGGGGGGGGG
>JGI24158J21664_10002887_pt1 | contig 21240 bp, 15 predicted proteins | sample Ectturendosymbi3_FD_21664 | JGI IMG/M metagenome (IMG submission 21664)
TTCCAAACTGAAGAAGCTCTCCTCCTAGCATTGGGAATAACATAACACGTTACGCATTTAACCGATTTTTCCATTTAATGATGATACTTCGCTCGGTTTCGAATTCAACGTGGGTTATCGCACTTTGCTAGGTATTGGTGCAGAACTGTCGCCAGAAAGTCTTCAATACGGGTGCTTTACGTTTGTGTAGGGGGCTTCACATTCTAAAATTTGACAAAAACTCCGCTGATTTGAAGTGTTTCATACTTCAGTTTTGGGGGGCTTGGAGCTTTGTTTGGGGGGCTAAGCCCACCAAAGACCCCAGTGGCGACGGGAGTGTATTGATAATGCTTATATTAAACTGTATTGTAAAAATCTGATGTTGAAAAAAGGCAACAATCTGATGTTAACGAGACTGACTCCAGTGGCAAGACTGTCTGATATGCAGTGCGAGGTATGAGTGACCGCTAGCTGCAGGCTGGATTAATTGGCTATGCTCTTTAGTCAGCGAGAAGTGTTGAGTGAAGTCGGACAAGTTTGTGGTGAAATTAAAAAGACATTCATCTTCGTATGGAACAGATCAGGGTGAAGAGCCTCAAAAAGTTTTTATTGACCGGTGTCAGAACGGTAGGCCTACCTGTGTCCACCGGTAGAAGAGCAGCCACAGGCGTCTGGTGCAACTGGTTGCGACGATGTTTCGGCGAACCCCCCAAGCATGCATGAGATCATAGCCGTACGGGAAGGCATTTTACTGGGAGGAAAGAATTTGCCCTGAAACTAACTTTTTTAGTCTAATCCGAAGGGGGCCTGAAACCTCTTGTAAATCTGCTCTATATAGTTGAGTTCGTTTATAACGGCTTCGTCTGTAACGTCAATTCGCCTATAACATTACATTTTGTTCGGTCCCGGTGGCATCTTTTACATGCGTTTCAATTTGCTTATAACGTCAATTCGGCAATAACGTTCATGCTGCAATCCCCTAGAGGTGCCGTTATGGGCAAATTATGTAGTTACCTTGCTTGTTAACTCAAGGGGATGAAGTTCCTTGCGTGTTGTTTTCTCCCAGACAAGAAACTTTATGGTAATTGCTTTTACTGATGCAAATATGTACGCGACTTCAGTGGCGCAACGCAATGTTTTAAAAGCGATGGTTTCGGATCGAAGGATCTGACTCCCTACACCTGCCTGTGTTATCGTAAGTGCTGTGCGCTTGAGCAAGGCACTTAAAGACGCGCACCCAAAGGCGTCAAGAAATCGGCACGTGCGTACGGCCCGCTTCTGAAACTCCTGTTAATCGAAAAAATCTAGCATCTTAACACCCTGCACCTCTACCCAGCGCAAAACTCGAAAACGAACAAAGAAAGAGTTACCGAATTCTTATGTCAAGCTGTTAAACTACCGACATACGATTGTTAGATTTTTACAGAAAACGAGGGCTAGATTTTTACAGAAAACGGTTAAGACATGTAATTAAGTTTGTCGAGTTTTGCGGTCGTCAGGAAAGAATATCAAAGAAACAAGATGGCTGTTAAGTTGGAAGAACTCCCAGTTTTCGTGGTGAGTACAGTCAATTGTTTATCCACAAATTATGTGCTTTCCTGACTATTCTAATCACAAGCAATTTTTCCTTTTCAAGGTTTTTGCTTACATAACTTCAGCGCCCCCCTTAGAAAAATCCTGGCTGCGACCCTGCTCAGAAGGCGTATTTTTGTTGACGGTGAGTTCCGTATTTCGCGCGATAAGCTACAGTGTCTTCCACTTATAATGGTACCACAATACTGTATTATCAAACAGACGGGTTACGACTCAGGCACGTCGGCAAAGGTGGAGCCTGTGGTACTTGACCCCTCACGCATTTACAACACTCACATTCATTAGTGCAGATACGATATATAGATATTCCTTCGGCGTGCTCGTTATTTCCCCACCTTTATCGCAAAATTTTGGTAAGCTGCCTGACACAGCTTCCCATTCCTTCAAAACAAGACACTGAGTTTATAGATAAAACTCAGAATAAATACTTAAATTTTGGGCATGACGCTTGAGTTTGTTTTGAAATAAACTTAGTGGCATTCAAACTTCGTTCTTCTCTTCTGATCAGATACAGCAGGGGTAGGGACCCTGTTTACTATCACGGGCCGCATGAATTGTGCATTAATCAATTAATTTTATCCTAAAATTCAACTTTCATCCAACTATGAGGAAGAGTGACTTCTCTTGACTTGCTATCTAAGTATCTGCTTATCATGGAGCTTCGTTTGACGCGATGTTGTGTTCTAACATGGGTAACGAAAATTCTGATGTGGGCCATATCAAACGTTCATGCGGACCGCATTTAGCTCGCGGGCCGCAGGTTCTCCACTCCTGAGATACAGAATCAAACCTTCTGAGTTCTGATCACTGAAAACCTACTCTCGTCTATTCCGCGGGAGAGCTACAGAGACTCAGAAAGAGATTAGCAAAAAAAACTTATTTCCACAGGGAAAAATTACTTTGGTTCTCACAAGTGCTTCTGGGTTTCTCGTAGGCTTCTACGCTTCACAGGGCAACAGGAAAGCAGTAATATTGTCATAAAATGCTGCTTGTTAGCAGGTTACTTGACAAAGAGTATAACATCTCACTTTTTTAAATAATGAGTCAATTTCTTGTATTTCTTACCAAGTCCATCGCAAAACTCATTAAAAGTCAGAAATCCGTTGCCATCCACGTCAAGGCTGTCGAAAACATCCCGGAGCTGATCGTCAGTCATGTGCAGTTCGCCGTGCAGACGCTGAAAATCATAATCAGACCACATTTCACCATGCAGCGTTTGTTGCAACAAAAAAGTGTTACAACACTTTTCGAAGGTTTGTTCACCAGCCCTTTCACTAACAAGGCGTTTACACACTGCTGTGGTGCTTAAATTTTGCTGTACGTTATCCAATTTTTTTATTCAATCCAAATGATAGACCCAAACAACACTAATGACTTCATACGCAGCAAAAAGCTCTGACTATTACAGTGATTCCTAAAAAGGTAATCTTACTCTTTGAAACGGGAATTAAAAAGAACAATCAATGCAGTAATAGTGAAAATGCTCAACAAACAAAGTACTTAACAACGTTTTTTCACATTTTTCTGTTGTTCACCGCTATATTTACGCTACATATTGAATCTTAAACATTGGGAATGCTAGAGCCCATTTTACAACGATATATGAACTTTTGGACACCTTGCGTTGAAGCAAACCAGCAAAAACCCGTAATGTAATTTAAAATCGAACTTAAACCTTTTGCTCCAAGGCGTTCTGCACGTTTTTCACATAAACTAAACACCAAAATTTTTCACATACATAAATCGCCCAAGTTTTCTGGTATAACGGTTGCCGTGTCATCAACAATTGGGTCACTGTTGCAGAAGTTATGCTTACACAAGGTTGTAGTCCCTTATTCATTGGTGAGTATGTGGTCGAAGTGCAATGGAACATCTTTGGAAGTGTAGTGTATTCATTCTATGTAATTTGCGTTTTTGGTGCTAATGAAGCCTTAGGAAAATACTGTACTTAGTGTTTTGTCCAAAAATTCGGAGATTTCACCTATTTGGCCCCATATTATTTCTGCCACATCCCAGTACTTCCCTCAGCTTTGCACGCTCTCAAAAAGGATCCATGGAAAGTGCTCCAACCGCAAGAAATTCAGTGCGTAACTTAATATTAGATCAGGGGTCTCAAACACGCGGCCCGCGGGCCACATGTGGCCCGCGAGGGTCTTTTGTTCGGCCCGCGGCGCTTTTTGTGAATTTCCAAATAATTAGCATTTACGTTGACAAGTGCAGTGAAAAAGATACCGCGAAATAATTGAACCAAAGCTGGATGATACCCAGTGCGGTTTTCGTCCCAACCGTAGCACTACCGACCCAATTTCACTCTCCGGCAAATTTTTGAGAAATCTTGGGAGTATTCCAATGACGTCTACATATGCTTTGTCGACCTCGAGAAAGCATACGACCAGGTTCCTCGTGAAAATCTTTGAGGAGTATTGCGGGAGCACGGTGTTGACAACCGCCTCTTACTGGCCGCCAAGTCACTGTATTCCTGCTCAAAAATTTGTTTCCGTGTCGGGAAAGTAAAATCACAACTGTTCACCGTTGGTGTTGGACTCGACAAGGGTGTGTGCTGTCAAGGCTCCTTTTCATAGTCTGCACATGAATGGGATAGACAGTCACAGCCGAGTCGACGAGGATGTAACAACGGCCGTTGGGAGCTGCAGGGTCAACCGTTTACTTTTTGCAGACAATTTGGTACGACTAGCATCTTCTCAACAGATTAGCATTAGCCTTTTCAGCATGCACTCGATCGGTTTTCTGCTGCGTGCGACCGAGTCAGAATGAAAATCAGCACTAAAAACACCAAGATAGTGTGTCTCTCCACAAACCCAAGGCAATGTATGCTGCAAGTGAGCGACAATCAGACGCGAATTTACCATTAGGCTAAAAAGGCTTAAGCTCAGGGCCCTCAAGTTTGGGGGGACCCAAAAATTTCGGGAGTAAGGACAGTTTCCAGGAATTTTGTAACCAATTGTATTTGTATTTTTGTTCTGGTTCAATGCACGTTTTGTTACTATGCCGCTAACAAAATATCTGTATAGATTAGCGCGAAGGATTGCAGTGAGTGACGTTGAACATTCTCTTTTTATGGCGTTGAGAATTGGTTATTGTTGCGTATAATGTGTGGAACAAAACGCCTGAATCCATTATTCGGATAAAACAAGGTCAGTGAGGTACTTTCATTCAGTCCGGGTCTATCTCTTATTGCTTATTATGGGTAAGATACGGGGTAAAGGCAAGACTAGCCTGTTTCTTGCTAAGGCTGTAGATATTAAATGGCGCAAAATGCAGTGGCATATCTAAGCGAAATTCCGCCCATGGCAAAGTTGAAGTGTGCGCTCTTTCTAATAATTTATGTATTACATAAAAGAACAATTTTTACGAAAGTAAACAAGAAAATAAATGTTTTAAAACGAAAATTATATGTTTATTTCCGATTTAATATTTTAAGTAATTAAATATATATCATCCATAAGCCATAACGTAAGACAAGCGACCAAAAAATATACTTCTATACTGATTTATTTTTATTATAAAGAATATCAAAACATTCAAATAATAACGTTATCGTAATTTATATGCCTACATATAGTGTTGCCTGATCTTACAAAAAAATCAAAGAACATATTGCAACCGCAAACGACAATTACTTTTAAAATGCAACACATTTAATTTGGATTGTATAATGGCATTTAATGCAAGTCATGCATCACTTGTGTTAGAAAAACACAATTCCATCGAAACATTAATGTATACAGCCTTTTCCGGTTAAATTACACAAAAATGCCCCTTTTCTCATCAAATCTACATCACACAATCTGCCCTGACTTACCCTTGGTCATTGAGGCACGGAGGTATGAAAGGACCAGTTTCAGTTTACCTCTAACCCAGCCGATAATTTTGTTAGGGAGGAGCCAGTCAATGATGTCGTTTTGAGTCCGACTTTTCCTTTCTTTTATTTTCTAACAGTTGAAAATTGATATTAAGCACCAGTAAAATTTATCTTAGCAGATTTGTTTCGGGGAAGCCTTGCTGCGAAGTCTTGTTGTTCTGTATGTTGAACATGCTTTAGCTAGAAAGATAAAAGTAGGCTACCACAAAATTACCAGCGATAGTCTCGTCGATCGCCGACTAGGCTGTTAGGTGTCATAAAGAAGTACAGATACTATACTCAGAGCCAGATCTTGACACTTGCAAACGTTGCAGTTGCGCAGGGAACTCAATAAATATGTAATGGGAGTGTTTTCAGATAACGTCACCGCTGACTTTTTCGTTAAAGTTTCACTATGACTATTTTTGTTCCTCATATCGAGGGAATTCAGAACAAAGAAAATATGTTTCCAAATTGGGACAACTTGTTCAGTGAATGTAACGAGCACGTGTAGTGCTAATTTATGTGACATCAGGCGTCGCAAACCTTCCAGAAGGGTCCCCAATTTAAAATAGCCTAGGGCCCCGAAAATGAAAATTCGCCTCTGGTGACAATACACTGCAGCCTTTGGAGAAATTCCAGTACCTAGGGATGGTAGCCTATTTGCCAGTTACGGAAGGCGGAGCGAGGATATTTATACACGGATTAGTAAAGCCAACGCAGTTTTGCGTGAGATTGGTCGCTCTTTGTGGTCACGAAACGGGAGCTTTTAAACACCGCAAAGTTGTCATTTTTAAATCAGTCATTGTTCCGATCCTTACCTATGGTCATGAATCTTGGGCGATGACTGAAAAAGTTTTAATTCAGGTGGAAGCGCCAGATATAGGATTTTTGCAAAGACTCCACGGTGTGGCACAGGGACGTACCAAGGTTAGGTGGCATCCGGGGCAAGAAACAAGTTTGGCGCCCCCATGATCGAAACTAAGGTCGTTTGGGAGTAAATGTACTGTACTGAAGAAAAACCTGCGTCATTGTTGGGATTTTTCGGCCCCCCTCAGTGATTAGGAGCTCGGGGTATTGTACCCCGTCATTACATCCCTGGTGTGACACTGCGCGACAAACTGCGCAGCTGTGAAATCTGCAGAGCCCTGAACGTCGAACCACTTGCTCGAATTGAGAGATCCCAGCTACGTTAGTTCGGCCATATATTCAGAATACCCCACGAAAGACTGGCGAGTCAAGTCCTGCTGGCATAACCGACGGGAAGGTGGCCCAGAAGAGGTCGTCCAAGACCTTGCTGGAGTGACTGCAACTCCGACCTTGCTTGGTCCTGCCTTGATGTGGAGCCAGCAGAACTACCTGAAATTGCTGTTAACCATGAGCTATTTCCAGTCTTCCTAGGGCTGTTGCCCCGCGACCCTCTCAGGAGGAAAAGCGAGCATGAAAATGAATAAAATGAATAGCATTTACGTTATTCAGTTTATTCACCGATGTTTAAGTACTCAGCGAATGAAAAAGTTCCTTAGACGGTTAGAATTGATTAATACGAACGTAGAGACGGACAGAAATGATTTGCCTATATTTCCTGATACCTTTCGCGATTCTTTTTTAGTGTCACGTTGTCTACCTAGGTAGGTTTTTGGCTTATCAGAAAATTACAAAATGCTTCGGCCACTTGTGGGGATTTAAAGTACTTTTTACAAATTTGAGCTTGTTCTTTTCACCTGCATGTCCACTTTATTGATAAATCCCTTATCCTCTTTGTCGCAAACAGCAAATAATTCCCTTGCTTTGAGTGTTATTTCTTCGAAGCTGCCTTGAAAATTCTCATGAGAAGTTTCCATTTCGACATCCATGATTGCAAAGCGAATAATTTTGCAGTTTTTCGACGTTAACTGATCATTTGCTTGCTTCTCTGACTCAGTAATTTACAGAAAACGTATACTACATCGATTCTATTAGTTCCGTAAGCAACATGGTGATTCGGCATGATTTAAAGAATACGCTATTTCTAAGTGGAGAATCGAATCCACTAAAACAAAATAAAAACAAGAAACATTTTTCTTCAAACAGCAAAATGAAAGGCTGCATTCATTCTCATGCTAACATCGTTTTTTTTGTATGTGATGCAGATTCATCCATATAACTATGGCTCTCCCGAAAGCAACGCCCACGTTACTCTGTTTCTGACTTTCGAACGGATTACAAATGACTTTCGATTACTTAAAATAGGCTTTAAATTATAAGTACATTCGACTTTATGATTTATTCGAGAGTTGCTTAATTTGCAATCAGTTGCCTGAGCTTTACATGCGCAACGACCGTAACGTTTCGTGGATAAAATTGACATTTCCTGACAAAACAGTCTTCGAAAAAGATTCCAATGTGCACTATACAATTCGTCCTGTTACTTTGCTGGTTTTTGCCACTACGCAAGCAGATATGCGGATTATTTAAAACTGACTGTACAAAAGCAATTCAGCAAATAATTGGATTCACTTCTTGGCTGAATATTTTCCATCCATACAGAACTGAGTCTTGTCGGAGGTTTTGGCATCAAGCAAGTATTTTTTGAAAAGCCTGGGTGACGAAATGCACAACAAGAACTTGAATTGAAAGTGTTTGTGAAATCAAACGGTCACACTTCAATGGTAGGCTACATACCCGAATGCAACCAAACTCCATGGAGACCAACAAGCAGAAAATCCAAACATTGGCAGGTATTCACTCTAACGGTTTTTGAAGGTATTAACAAATAAAGCACTGAACTCAAGTTAATCATGAGGAAATCGTACATCAGGCTTTGACGGAGATATTTCACCCGGTCAAAACAATATATTGCAATTGCTGGCTTATCTCAGAGACCGAGACGTTACCTTGAAAGCGAGCGAGTTCAAGCCGAACAATTGCCAAATGCCCACCACGTAAACCAAATCGACATTTTTCCTCGTTAAATGACTTTTCCTGTTGCAGAAATTGCATCTTTGCTCTAACGTTGGTTCTCGAACTCTCTGTAAGATGGCTCAGCTTTGTCCCACCATAGTTCTCCTCAGGGTTACGACAACATGCAATTAGCGTTTTCGTATACGGTCGATGTATAAATCATCGGCTTGTTGCACGACTTTCTGACCTGCGCCTTGTTCAATGCCATCATAAACTTGACTGGCTGTTACTTCGCATCCGGGTGACACTGTCCCACGTTGAAGTGCTGTTGTGTGTCTCTAAAGCTGCTTATAGGCCTCTGAGCAAACAACCGCTCTTGAAAACAGTCGCCGCCGTGCACGGCGCGTGCAGTATAAGCTCTGGCATGATCGCTCTTTCTGCAGCGCTACATCAAAACCCATAAGAACCACTGCTCGTATCTTTGCACCATTTTAGGCCCAGGTGGACACCTTTTCAAATCTATTCAAAGCGAATTAGTATTTTTTGTTTAGTTCCATCGACTGTGACACGAGTAGCGTTCTTAACAAACGCGCTGTCGACGTGGACGTGATCGAAGTTTGTTCAAGGGGCGTCGGGGAATATATGTCAATGCGGCCAACTGCCAGCACAGGCAAACACAATCTAATGGTAAGTTAAATGTAGCCCGCTGCGTCGTTCCGCTGTGCAAACATTGTGTGCTGAATGCGGTAGCGCCGAGTAAAAGCTTCAGGCAGTTCGTTACACATTCCGCGCAGCAAACATTTCAGCTGGGCTTATTTTAACATTTCGGGTTGGAATAGCCACAAATCGTGCAGAGTCGCGAAGAAAAGGGACAAAGTCATTTGAACGTAAATTTACGCAGCTGTAGAGAAGCTTCTGGCGACCTATTTGTATTCATCACGCATTGTTACGCGTCATCCTTGCGGCAAAGTGCGTGTCAGATTTGGTGAAATTTTACAGAACAATTTCACAAAAATTTCGCCATGCATTCTGGAAAAATTTACCTGCTACCCCAGCTAAAGTGTTGGATTTTCAAAACAAAATAATTTCGTTTTAGTGCTGTAACTCAAGACTGAAGAGCTATTTGATTTTTTCTTAAGAATATAAAATAGCTCTGTATATTCATATAAATACATATATACAGTGTAAGCCCTTGGTTAGATTCCAATTATTTTGACCTGGTGTGATTTCGGTTTGCACATCTATACGACCATTTTGTACAATCTAATTATGCAGTAGGCCTACACCTGCAAATTGTGTAAACGTAACAGGCAGAAGTAAAGTTTTATATCACGACAAGCTGAGAAATAGAGTGTAGGTGCAGGCGTTGCGCAAATCAAGGTAGCGATTATGTCATATTACCCTCAATATTTCGCAGTGATCGCTTATAATACAGAACAACACTGTTGTTTTGGTTCCGTGTTACCCCCCGAAAAATCGCATATTACCCCCGGGGGGTAGTTTAAACCCAGTTTGTGAACCACTGATGTAGGCGATGAACCGTTTCGCTATGTTGTCGGCCGCATTACGTTATTGTTATGAATTACGGCCGCCAGTGAGTTCAAGTTATTGTTTGCAATGCTTCTGCTGTGCTTCCACAGACTGATCCAAGCCTGTTTCCACATGTGTGTATGGCCGTGTTTCTACTATGTACCCTCATACAGATGAGTAGACAAAGTTTTTATTAATACACGGCCGCCAGAGCATACATTTATAATTACGTGTGCACGGCCGCATGAATTTTTATCGAAGGCCGCAGGTTGTGCACACATGAGTTAGATCAAAGCCATCAGCAAAGGGTTGTTGTGCCTAGTCTTCATTTTTCAGCGAGCGTTGATCTTCATCTTGCCTCTGAACCAATAAAACCAATTTTCTGAAAGGCCAAGCCGCAACAAAGTGACGAAAAACTCTCACCAGTTTTTGTTAGTTAGTTTCTCTGGATTTAGTTTGATAGGTTTTTCATTGTTTTTATTCAAATTGACAAAGCTGATGCGCTGAGAACCAAATATGAGGATATGTTCGCAGGTTTTTTTAAGGCGTTTTAGGGACCCGAAGCGGGTCCGTAGAATTTCAAATCGGGTCCCTAGAATCAGAGAAAATTATCATCGGGTCCCTAAAATCAGAGAAATTGGGTCCCTACCGATCCAAACCGGGTTCCTAACATTTTCCTAAAAAAAAAAAACTGTGTTCGACACATGTGACATCAGATCTCCAAATGGAGCACGTTTGCGAGTAGTCAAGTAATAAAGCAGCCCAATTCATTTAAGAAAATCGAATATCAAAAATAATCAATGCAATCACAAAAATTGTCCCTTCCGCAAATGATACCAGAAAAAAATTAGCCATCTCAGCAAAATTATATTTCAGATATTTCTCTTATAGTTGTTTAAAGCGTTTTGTTGTCCTTTTTCGCTGCTTTTTCGGAAAGTTTCAACCTTTGTAAGGCTGCTCTGCAACTATGCACTGGAAAATGTACACATACGTTATGCGTAGAGCCAAGCAGGGAGAAGAGATATTTTCAATTGGGTACTGCTTGGGACCAATAATCTTTTTGGGGAAAATTATGTGACTACTTGCTCACTTTTTACACCCACTTTTCTTCTTCGGAGAGTCGCAGGGCAGCAGCTACATGAAGTCAAGAAATAACATGCCGTTTGCAGCAACTTGAGATAGCTCCACTGCATGACTCCACACCAAAACAGGACCAAGCCAGGTCTGAAATGCAATCACTCCACCTAGACCATAATCAGCCAATGGGTCGCTTCGCTTTCCCGTGGGTGTTGCCAGCAGGACTTGCCTCGCCGATCTTTCGTGGAATATTCGGATCATGTGACCGCACCATCGTAGCTATGAGATCTCTCTACTTGGGGAAGTGGCTCGAGATTCAAGGTTTTAAGAATTTCACAGGTGCGCACTTTGTAGCAAACAGGGGCGCGGGCGTAACGAGGTTAGATTGCGACCGGGACAAGAAGCAAGTTTGGCGCCCCCATGTTCGAACCTGAGGTCTTTCGCAAGCAATGTAGGATATTACAAAAAGTTCTTGCGACATTGTTTGGACTTTTCGGCGCACCCAAAAATTCATTCGGCGCCTACCACAGTGATTTGGCACCCCCATAGTGATTCGGCGCCAAGGGAATTGCACCCCCTTGCCCCCCCTCGTTACGCCCCTTGTAACAAAGCGTCACACCGTGAACTCTTCGAAAAATCCCATCTCTGCCGCTTGATCTTGAGATAGCTTTCTTTCAGTCATTACCCAAGATTCAATGACAATAGGTGAATATCGGAGCAAAGACTGATAAACTGAAAGCTTTGCTGTGGTTGAAAGCTAACGCTTTGTGACCACGGAACGATAAAGCTGACGCAATACTATATTCGCTTGTAAAGAAGTTGTGTTGGCGAAAAGTGGTCCCGCTTCAAGGCAAAACAATCATCAAAATTTTAAATGACTCGAGTTAAATCGACTTGAGTCACTAATTTCTTTGTCTCGGTTTGGTAGGAATCACGTTTGGTCAATATGATGTCATGAGTTATCTTGAGCCACGATTTTGCAAAGTGTCATAACTCTTCTGGAGCCCGACTGTTTTTGTGCCAATTTGATTTGGGTCACAGCTTTTTTATTTGATACTCGAGTTGAGGCATACTCTAGAAACTGGAAGTGCAAATTAATCAAAAAATGATGAATGCATTTAATTTTATCTTACTATAGCGTCTCAAGCTGACAATCCATCAACTCAAAATGACTTCAAAGTCACTTTGTCACTCGGCTCCATTTGAAAAATTTTCTAACGTCTGATTTCACTCTGATTCTTGAGTCTTGTAACGTCGCTCCACTTACAACTTAAAAAATGTGACGCTACTACTACATCGCAAAAAAAGATTTCTCCACATAAAATTTAAATTAAGTTTGTCACTGTTAATTTTGTTGTCTTTTGTTCTATCTGGTACAGTATGCTTTATTGGACTCGCCGCAAGACTGCGAACTTTCTCAGATACATCTCGTGTTCACAGCGTGATTGCGTCAAAGTGGAAAGCGACTATGATAGTTGCAGGCGGTTCCGTCAGGCTCGTAGCCAGGTTTTAAGGTTGGGGGGGGGCAAAATAAATTTTTATGGGGAAACATTTTTGTTTTTTATGTTTAAAACAAATGACTTTATTAATTGCAGCGATTAACTGGGTAGCATATTGCCATTTGTCTGTTTTCAGTCTGATCGCATAGGATTTTTATTGTATGCTATGTGCTGTGGGTAGCCAAGCAGGGGAGGAAGACTCCGGCGTTTTCCTCAAATTTTCAAAAACGATGACTTTCCAGAAAAAAGTATCTCCGCAAAATTAAGGACATTTGTGTGGTTATGCACTTTTCTCCGGAAACAGCAAGAAAACCAACGTGAATAAGATTTTGCTTAAGCTTTGAAATATTTTTCTGACGACGCGCCAGTGCTTGATGCCTCTTTGCCGCATTTGATTCAGTAAAAAGTTTGTTTGATGTTAGCCTAACGACTGTTAGCTTTTTTGAAACATAACAATATTATGGCATAAACAATAAAACTGAACCAATTTTATTTGTATCAGTATTTAAAGTGAAGACACTGGTACGAAAGAAACTCCGTCTAGTTTCTCACGGGAGTCACAACAATCTGAATAGCATCAGTGATTTTTTCTTTTGTGACGCACATTTGTTGTGCTCACTGGGTAACTTCTGTGAGCGAAGTAATTGTGATTTTTTTCTTCAGCAGCTAATTCTACTTGCAAACACAGCTGCGTTCTTTTGTTCTCTGGTCGAATTAGACTCCCACTCTTTTTCAGAAGGCGACAGCCGTGATGAAATTAGCACGCGATGGCGTTGCTTCGAAAAGATCGATCACTTTCGCGATTCCTGGCTTATTTTAAGAAACAACGGCTTACAAACCGGCTTTTCATGCCTAAAGCGCTATGAGATAGTTTCTTTTATGCCAGGGGTGGGAAACCTGCGGCCCGCGTGAACATTTGATATGGCCCACATCAGAATTTTCGTTACCCAAGTAAGGGTACAACATCGCGTCAAAACGAAGCTCCATGATAAGCAGGGCACGTACTTAGATAGTACGTCAAGAGAAGTCACTCTTCCTCATAGTTGGATAAAGGTAGAATTTTAGGACAATTGCTTTTGCGGGCCGATAATGCACAATTCACGCGGCCCATGATAGTAAGTAGGTTCCTCACCCCTGTTTTATGCCGATAGAGCCGTCGCGGATGGTTTCGTGACAGTTTCTTTTTACTTGAGAAACATTACATTCCGCATTAGTATCGCTGATTTAACAAGCTAGGTTTGTGCTTGTTTAAGCCAATGTTTTCGTAAAGGTGATTGCTATTTTGGGTGTGATAAAACCATATACCTGAAGCTATGCCCGTACACTACATTTTTTGATACACCGCAGTTGCGCATATCTTGACTCACTCGGTAAATTTGGTTTTTGGGCCTAATCGGGCTTCAAAAACATATGTCGGGCTCGGGCCGGGTTCGGGCTTCAAATTAAGACCCGTTTACAACTCTGGCCCCCTTGCCCTTTGAAAGGGGAGCAACGGGGCACAGCTGCCCTTTCATAGCAGTATCATAAGCAGTGGCGGATCCAGACCAGGCGTTTGGGGGGGCAGTCAAATTGGGGGGAGCCAAAAATGTCTTCACTTGCTTAAATATCAAAGGTTGTCTGCGACAATCGCTGTGTGTCACACATAAGTGGTTATCTTCAGTGAAAAACGAAATCAGTGAAAAACAGTATCTGAAACGCATTCCCGACCTGGTTAGAAACAGAACGGTTCTTCTTAGACTTGGAAGTGACAACTTATGTCGCGCGATAGGACTCAAATAAAAAGCTAAATGACGATCATGTTTCCAAGCCAAACTTGTGCATTTGCATGTACATGAACGACTGATTTATTGCTGAAGCGACAATTCAAAAACAACACGTGAATGAAAGGCATTTGCCAGGACACTGCTCCCATTTTAGGTAGGTTTGTTGACTATCGTAAAAAACGATCTTATAATCGCATGATAGATTGAAGCCCCGAAGAAGCTCAAAGCCTCCCCCAATGCTGTTGATCTGGCGATGGATCTGCTTCTATCCAGCCAGGCCAGAAAACACAGATGAGAATCAGCCTATAACCAATTTAAAATCACGAACCTTCGCCAACACCACGGTCACCAGTAAAAAAGTTAAAGATTTCACCAGAAGATTGCTTTTTTTGCTCAAATTTATATGATGCAAGCGGAATGATCTAAGTACCACTAAGCTAAGCATTTTTCTGTCGGTTGCAAATTTCGCTTACCATGCCAAATTGGTCTTTTCATGGCCAGTGTGAGTTGTCTTCAGGTTTGCAGTTGCAACAAAAGGTTCAAAACCACACGGCCATCAGTAACTGTTGCCTGACTCGTCGCCAGGTGGGGACAAAAGGCGCCGTCATTCCACCAATTTTAGACTGCAAATATTCAAGTGTTGAGCAAAAATTGTTATGACCACGTAAAACTAATTATTTAATCCACTAAGCTGCAGATAGCTAGTATTTTACCAAAGTTTCTGCGTTAAACCTGTAGGTGTACGAAGTAGGGGGAAGATTCGGTCAAGATTTAAAAAATTCAGGAAAAACTTCCCGTTATTTTTGGACAAGTTTCTGAAACAGAACCACCGCTCTGCAAAATCATCCTATTCGTTTTTTCTCAAAGTGGCGCAAAAATTCGGACGAATTGAAAATTTTGCCCCGCCTAAAGCCCAAGGTTCCCGTATGCCTCTGGTTAGAGCTGTGTGCCATGATTTGTTGAGGCGCGTCGCTGCGCGCAGTAATCAGGGGCGTAACGACGGGGGGGAAGGGGCACGATTCCCCGGGCGCCGAATCACTATGAAGGCGCTGAATGACTGCGGGGCGCCGAAAAGTCCTAACAATGTCACAAGACCTTCAATACAGTGCATTTGCTTCCGAAAAACCTCAGGTTCGAACATATGGGCGCCAAACTTGCTTCTTGGCCCGGGCGCCATCTAACTTCGTTACGCCCCTAACAGTAATTCAATACTCTTCTGGGTTGTCTATGTGGGGGAGATGTGGGATCTTTGATCGGGGTCGGCTAAGTGACCATAGGCTATTTCTCGCCACCTAGTGAGCGTGTGTTCTTGTGGTTTTGGTAGTGATATTGAGATTGCTTTCTTGTCACCCGTATGTGTTTCAGAGGATTTATAGCTGCTAAATTAATTTTTATGGCCTAATTTTAATTTTGAAGGAAGAAAGTAAAATTTTGGTGCCCTCGTTTTTTGTTTTTGCAAATAACAGGCAGCTATTTTCGAAAGATGTTTTGCAAATCTGATGTGCTCAAGGAAAGAGTTTTAAAACTGCAAGAGGTGGAGGATTGATACTGCACACTTTTTTTGTTATGACACGTGATGCAAAAATGGCGTCGGAAGGGACCTGTGAACCATGCGAGAACGAGACCATTGACCCGGCGGTTCAAAGGTCGCTTAGCATATTGTTAATGTCTTCAGCATAGACATGCCTACTTTCAAAACAGTAAAAGCAAAAAATATTTTTTTATCAAGAAGGCCCCAATAAGGCGTTGAGCGATGTAATGGAACATCAAATAAGTCTGCGATGATTTTCCGAATATAATAGTATTGACTTAGTATCTTACGTCGATATGGGTTCAAAAACCCAAAAAATAAGGCCGTGGTTCCGTGAGGAAACATTTGATGACTACTAGACAGATGCATTGCCAAACGTATAAATAGACTTTTGCTGATGTTTGACATCCATTTCCCAAGTTATACGAAGCATCTTAGCGCAGTGCATACAAAGCACTCATTTCAAGCTAAATTTATTTTGCTAAGATCAAAGTAAGCCATTCAATATGAGGCCCTCATTAGTGTGTCATTCAATGTGCGGCCCTGGTTAACATAGTGACATAACTTTTGGTTCAAAAAGCCATTTGGGTTGGACATAACTGACTTAGATGTTCTGTATTAGGCTACTGTGCTTAAGCAAACGTACTGAAAGTGTTCGAATCCTAACAGCAATTGTAAGTAGTAAAACTGGCACTGAAGACCACATGCATCAAAAATGACAACTTCAGGATTATCAAAATAATGACAGGTTGTCAGTACACAGGATACTTTTACTGCAGCGAAAATGTAAACTTCCTGAAAGCTTATACCCTTAAATTTGCTTCTAAAAACTTTCACACAACTCATGGATGCCAGAAAAAGCGGTTTTGCCCCAAACACACCTGATCTGTTATGCACCAAAGGAACAAGACAGCTGATCCTTTTGCCCGAAATGGTAGCATCCAAAGATCCCCTCACTTGGGATCTTCATTTGTGATAGCAATTCAAGCCCATGCTAGAAGAATAGGGCTAGAACGAATTTGCTAAAACAAGACGAAAATTAGGCAGGTTTACCACTGTAGTAGCCTATAAATCTGTCACACTAAAGTCATGGCTACATTAGTTGAGTACGTAACCAGGTGTTTGTATGAGAATACTAATTTTTACTCTGTCCTGATCGTTCGGTCTGCATCTTCATTAAAACTGAAACGTTCTCGTTTTCGGAAATGTTGCGAAAAGAACTTTTATCTGTGTGTCAGGCTTATACAGAACCACATGGGAATATTTTCAACTGCAGCAAAACTCTTTGTATGACGTGGCTAGCGGTGCAAAAAGCACAGTCACTCCATTACTGACACATGGGTGGTAAACTCTAAAATCTGTTAACCACTACAAATATCTGGGAGCTGTTCTAGATACTGAGCTCTCAGATGACAAAGACATTCAGAGACAACTGCTATAAAAATATTGTGCAGCAAACAAGGTGCGAGCCTCTTTTTCCGATGTTCAAATGCAGTTAAAAATGTACTTTTTCGTCCCTTTTGTACGTCCATGTATGCGTCACAATTATGGTGGAATGTCAGAAAGTCATGCATGCAAAGATTGCCTGTGGCCTATAATTTTAGATGCAGAGCTCTATACAACCTGCCCTGGAGAGCGAGTGTTTGTAGTTATGACTCATCAGGTTCAATGTAACATTCCAACATTTGAGGCCGTATTAAGAAAAAATATGCACTTGTTTCTCGAAAGATGCAGAAGGTCTGATAACGTAATGGTTGCCTGCTTTGACGCAGTCAGATTGTTTATATTCTTCCTTATTGTTTGAACACCACTACCGCATTTTACTTTGTGACTGAGTGTTCGGACATTGCAGTGTTTGTTCGTTTGAGGGTGCGCATGTCACACTGCAGTCGTACTTTGGTTGGGCTTGACCAGTTTAGGAATTAGCGTCCCACTCTGCAGTAGTGTTGTACCAAATGAACAAGTAGTGTTAAGAATGCGTCTGTAAGCCTGAAGCTCGGCCTCCAACGCCGTTACAAATGTTCTGTTAAGTAAGCTTCTGTAGCCCGGTGTCAAGCAAAATTTCTGACCTCTGCGAAATTGCTGACCTATTATTTTTTGTCAGTTGTTTTGCTTCTCAGAATAAAGGAGTAAAGTTTGGCGATTACTTTTTTTTATGTGTGTTGCGTAAATGAAAACTTTTTGGTCAGATGTCAGATAGCCACAACAAGCTACAGTACAGGAATAAGTAAAACCAGTGAAAAATATTGGACTTAATTTTAGACTTCAATTATTTTTCTTTTTCTAACTGCAGCATAAACCCTAACCCGACACGCTTAACTAAACACCAAATCCCAAGACCTAATCATCAGTTTTCTCAGCGTATTTGATATTGTTGAATGTAGCTCTGCATGTGCATGCGCATATGGCATGAAGTCAGATATGTCGTAAATCAGAAATTTCGCTTGACACCGGCGATTCAGCCTCCAACGCTGCTGTAAAATGTTTCTGTTTAGTTAGCCTGTTTTTATTAACCAGCATTGTGCAGAATGTGTGTGTTTGTACTATGGACTTCGTGTCTAGGGGCAAAAATGCATTATTATTATATTTGACCGTTTGCGAAAAACTTGTACCACGGTTGAATAAGCACGATGACGTCATCGAATGAAATTTCATGAAGATTGCCCCCCCGAAATGAAGACCTGGTTGCGCCCCTGGGACCTAGTGATGATGATGATGATGATGACTTTGAAGTTAAATTTCTGAAAAGACTTAACAAATTTGGAAAATGCTTTGTGTTTCCAGACAGGGAAGTTTGTCTCTGACAGCAGATCGGAAATCGTTAGTGTGCTATCAAAGCCCTCATCTGTTGCAGCCAGGCCCGGATTTACAATGGGGCTAGAGAGGCTTAAGCCCGAGGCCCCCTGGCAAGCGGGGCCCCGTATTACGTCCAAAAAAAATTTAAATCTTGCTGAACTAGCTTGCATCCTTGTCGTACAAGCTATCCCAATGCCAGTACTTAAACCCGATTGTTCAACTTGTCTGTAATCTCCATAAATCAAAGTATTGTATTTCGTATACGTTTATAACATGGTTAGGGGTGCTAATCATAACATAAAATTGCAATGATAACGCTTCAGTTCAGGCCTGTTGTGTTCGTAGCTCATCTGCGCCTGCTCTAAAAATGTGTTCAGACTGGAATGTGAGATTCGCCGAGGCTATTTTCAGGTCTATAGTTAAGAATGTTAAACATTTTAAATGCTACAAATATGTTTTATCTAAACGTTTAACGTTTATTATTGACACAGTATGTTTAGAAACGTTTTATTGATTACGATGAAACCTGATAAAAATCACCACATTTTGAGCGAGTTTTAACTTTTCACAGCTTGTCATATATTAATACAAAGTGTGGATTGGAAGAAGTTAAAATTGTTACCGGTATGCTTTGTTCAGTTACAGTAACATCTGATACCCAGAAAACGTTTGAGAATTTTTACATGCTTCTACCCTAGCACGTAACATTAATGACACTGACCACTTCTGAGCTACAGTATTTTTCAGATTGTGTCAACCACACCACATACGCAGAAATGGTTTTGGACTTGGTTTCGTGAGAGTACTGCATTATGCAAAAAGTCAATCTTGCGTGAATGCGGTATCACCTGACCTGCGACAGCGTAGGGGCACTGGCTTACGCAGCCGTTCGTGTTACGCCATGCGATGTGCTATAGTTAGGATTAGCCCATATTTAGATTTGTTCTAGTCATACCTTCCAAACTCAACTACGTTTTGTAAAAGTTAGGATAAACTCAATATCACTATCCAAAAAGCTACCTTCCTCGTTTCTTTGTTATTCCTAGTGCGAGGTACAGCCACACCAACACTAGCAAATAAAATGCATTTTCATCAAAATGCAATCAAACTCCTAGCAAGCAGCGAATGTGCACTTCTAGGACTAAGCGCGGACAATATAGGCGTAGCCAGGGGCGCCAAAGGTTCCATGCCCCCCAAATTTTTATAGTCATTTTGTGCTTTGAGAGGCGGTATCCCAAACAAAAGTGTTTTTCGCCTAGAATCACACATTTTGCCCCCCCACAACTTTTTTGGCCTTTCCCAAATTTTTGTTCTGGCTACGTTGCTGGCGGACAATGACTAGATTACGGAACTTTTGCACAGATGGAGCTGTATCCATATTCACAATACTGCTGCTGCTGTGATCTACAAGCAGCAGCTCAGCGCAATCAGCGGAAAATGACCATTAGGTGTGCAAGGAGGTTAAAAATCACTGAAAGTTGGTTTTAACTGCAGCGCCAGCGTTAATGGAAAAGATCTACTGATTTGAAGCATTTACTTCAGCTGTCTGACGAGTAACGATGTATATACTGTAATGTAGTGACGGCAAGCTAATTCCATGCGCAAAGATTCAGAGCACTGTAGCGCATGCGATTTTTGCTTTAACAGTCATGTTTATCGTTCAGGTATGCATCTTGTTTTGAGTAAAGTACGCAGGCCTGTCGACAAAGGGAATCCTGACCCTACATTATTTTTAGTGTTAGTCAACTAAATAACATATATCAGACTGTGACACCTGCAAAAAGTCTCCCATCGCCTATCTACATCCGAAAAAATCGTCGCTGGGATTTTATAGCTCACGATTGCAAAGGCTGCAATAGGTGTAAAATCCAATGAGTAAAACTGAATCGTAACAGAAAATAAAGTGTCCGCTTATTTCTTGTGAACCATAATCGAACCATTTTTTGCTTTTCGGAATGAACATCACCAGATGTTTGCCAGTTTTTTTATTAAACTGGACGGCCACCATATTTTCGTCACTCAATAGGTTGCATTTAATTGATATGAAATAAGTGAAGTACTAAAGATGAATTTGTAGGCTTATATTAGATGAGCTTTAACGTGTTCTGGCACAATGTAGACCTAATGTAGCAAAAGGAATTTATCAGAAATTTACTTTTGATGAAAAAGCCAAGTTTCAATCCATATTTTCTGAGTTAATAATTGGTTTCCGGTTTTTGGTGCTACTTTCCGGATTGTGAGTTTTCAAATTGGCGAACGAAATTATTGTTTGTACGGAAAGTGCAAGCGCCCTGGCGTTGATTTAGCTATGCTGTGTGAGTAGATCAGAAACTCTATATTATATTGATTGAGAGACTCTGGGTATATGGTCTTATCAGCAATAATCTTGCGCTATGATATGACGCAACAAATTTAAGACAATGATTCAAGAAATGATAAGCTCTTTGGAGAGTGCGGAATTCCCTTATAATCGTTCTCATGCTGCACCCTTTCAGAGGCATGGAGCACCGCCGAAAATAATACCTCAAAGTGATATTTCGTTCCACAATACTGCGAATTGTGAATCCGTTGATTTACTGATACGTCAGTTTAACTCAGGGCTTGGGGGTCGGCAGAAAAATTTGACGACCCCGATTCCGACTCCGGAGTCGGCAAATTTCAGCTTACTGACTTTGACCCCTTTGCAGACTCCACCTTCTGTATCGGGGCTGTCAAACTTGTTTGCGT
>JGI24158J21664_10002889_pt1 | contig 21237 bp, 8 predicted proteins | sample Ectturendosymbi3_FD_21664 | JGI IMG/M metagenome (IMG submission 21664)
ACGCAAACGATAACCCGAATTCCCACCAAAACATAATTATTACTTTTTGGCCCATTTGCAATGTTCTTTGAAATTTGCATGCAAATTTATTCCGTGGCATTTGCATTAAGCCGACAAATTAAAAAGCAAAAAATATGTGAAAACAATTAATCTCCTTCGCGCAGGTAATAAAATTTTGTAAAATATCAAGCTCAAGGGGGGGGGTTAACCCCAAGACCCCCCCTTGTGTACGCCCTTGCTCCATGATAAGTACATACTTCGACAGTAAGTCAAGAGAAGACTCTATCGCACCTTCTCATAGTTTCCTCTTCTTACTTTCTTTAGGAAGATATACGAGGTAGGTCGAATTTTCAGATAAAATTAATTATCTTTTTGCGGCCCTCCAGCGATATTCCATAATTCATGCGGCCTTGTGATAGGAAATAGGTTCCTCAACCCTGCATAGCGCATGAGTACACACCACATGCTTGTATTTGTGAACAACCCGGTCTTATGACGAGATTATGCCAAGCCTTGATGAATGTATCATTGCATTCAATCAGTAAATGGTGAAATGTTACTACTGTCTAATTTTATCTGCCATCTTTTCTGGTAGAAAACCGTTGTTAGAGTAGAATTTTTCTTCTATGCATCAGATGACTTTGGGTGATTGTTTTTTAAACAATCAACTATAGCGAAACTGACTTAAAATCGTCAATGATCACCACTAATGATTTCGCTGTTCGAAAACTAATGAATTGCTGATAAAGTTGAATCCGGAGTACGTGATAGATTTCTGCATACTTATCTGGGATGTGAAAAACCGGGTGCGTACTTAAACGGGAGTTGAATGTACATCGACTGGGCTTGAGCAGGTTTTTGCCCAAAATTTTCGTCTTGAAGGCGAATGTGAGCTGGCTACGCCTTTGAAACCTTAAAACGACGCACCAGGGTGTCCTCTGCTCAGTCCAATCGTGGCTCAGCAGTCAACAGTGCAATCCCAAACAAAGCTCATAAGCAAATAAGCTTTGGAAAGACACTTCCTTTTGGATAGATTTTAGAAAGTTGATGAACGCATACGAGCGGGAAAAAGTGTAATTCGAAATCTTTCTGAAATAACGCCTACATTTTGAAAGATAGTTACGTGTCAGTTTATGGCCTATCGCATTCGCATGGATAGGAATGCATCTATTCACTTGCGGTTTTAGCATACTTCGGTTAAAAATAACGCTTAGTAAGCGTTATTTTTAATAACGCTTAGCAAAAGCGTTATTTTTAACCGAAGTATGCTAAAACCGTTTTACTAATGCTTGAGTTGAATACGACGCTTTTACTAATGCTTGAGTTGAATACGACACCACTGGTTAGGAGAGCTAACTTAGGCTATTCTGAGTTAAGTCGGAGAATTTAGCTCAGCAGTGGGCGTTTTTTAAAGGAAACACACAGAAACGGACTTGAGTTTCTCGCTTGCTATGCATGCTTTACCTATAGCTAACTGATTCTGCAATAAACTATTTGTCTTCATGTCACGACAATGCATTACTGCATAGGCATTCTTCCGATGGAAGTTTAGCGATTTCTTTGGTAAGCAAGATTGGGATTTTAAACATCACTTTGAGTAGTAGAGATTCTCGCCAAAGTTGCGTAATGCAGCTTTCAATTAAATTTTAACAATACTTACAGTTCACGTTTAAATGCTGATTCTTTCAGTAGCTTATTTTTTGCTGATGAGCAGTCCTATCGAAACTGGCATAAGCTTTGTGTGTTTCGAGTAAGCGGGGGAGGGGTGGATTATTGCCAAGATGGCAGTGCGTATCTGGCGTGTGAACAAAAGCTGTGCGTAAGTACACCAATGTCATTTTGGCAAAAACAAAAACAAAAACATGTTGATCCACGAGCAAGAGGGAATTCGTTGAGGAAACAAGTCGATTCGACGCGCGCGACTCGTGTCCAACGTCACTTGTTGGTAGTTAGCCTCTCGAACGCGTCAAAGCTCAAATTTCTGTAGGGAATACTAGGCTGCAATTCTTTTGATTTGCGGAATTAGTGAGATGTCAGAAGAGGCGATATTTGACCGATACGCGTTGAAAAACTCTGTGAGTGCTAGCTCTCCACAGCGCGTAACTAACGCTGGCGCCGCAACAGTGTCAAAACACTCACAGGTCTTGGAAAGGAATGGTTTGGGCCAGAACGATGCTTCGCTGCCGGTGCCAGAGGTTTGACACATGTGGCACTTTGTTTTGACTTGTTTTTGATCAGTAGTGTCCGGCTGAATGCCAGGGATTGTCGCAAACGAAATTTGCTTTTTTGGCCAGAGGGACTTTATGTGTCTAAACTTTACAATATTATCCTGAAAATAACAAATTTTCATGTCTTAACCTAATTTACTTCTTTAGCATCTACATCCGCAAGGTTCTAAAGCAATGCGACATGGATCTTCCTCAACAGACCGCCAATAAGGGCTACTGGCGGAATTTCTGATTTTTCGTCTCTTTATCTTGTCTTTACTATTCGTACTTCCCGCGCTTTTTGGCTTGGAATGTGATTGTTTTTTAAATTATAAAAATTGTTCGACATTCACCAAGTCACTTTTTGCGGGTCAGATGAACTTGAGAATAATTGCTGAGTTTTGAAAAACCCGCCCGTGTACCGGAAACGTTTCAGGAAGCCTGGAAGATATTGAATAAATTTTAAGCCAACTTGGCATATGCAACTGATTGTGTGTGTGTTTGAAGGTTACCTGAGCAATGCTCTAGATCAGGGGTTCCCAACCTTTTTACGATCTCGGACCACTTGGGCACCCCGTAATGTCAACGCGTACCACTTCTTTCAGAACAACTGATTTGATCGAATCGTAGTTTATTCAGAAGAACAGCATGCATTAAAATAACAATGAAAGACCACAACTAGATTTAATGAGATTTTTTGTTTACATTCCACCAATTGGTCGATGCGTGGCGTAAATTTGCTAACAGCGCCGTGAAAGTCATAATGTGACGAAACAATAGGAACAGCAGGCTACAGGAAAATTTATTGATTTAGAAACAAAGCCCGATACGTAAACTAGAAAGCTGTGGATCCAGGTTTTTGTGAAAAACAGGGAGTTACTCGCGTACCACCTGAAAGACCTTCGCGTACCACTAGTAACGTGATACGCGTACCAAAGGTTGGCAACCCTTGCTCTAGCTAGATGCAATGTTCAGCCAATTCCTGTTTTTTGCTAAAGTCAGCAATAAGGATCAGAATATTTTATGCAAAGTCGGAGATCTGACGTACCTGCTGTTTGTGATTATTGACCCATAATTGCTGCATGATTTGGCCCTACTGACGCTGATGCCACATTCCAGCTCAGAAACTTGGTTGGTGTGAATAGTTTTACAACCGGCTAACATCAGCTTTGCTAAAATCCATGCTGTTCAGACTACCAACGGTTTGTTCAGACATTTGCAACAAAGGTGAATAGTTCCCTGGTTGAAACTGAATTTTAGTATTGATTTTAAACCATGTAATTTAATAGATTCTGTATTTTTCGAAAGAATTTGTTGTTAGCTCCTCCCCGATTGTTAAAACGCGAAACTGAACTTGTTCAATCAGCAGTGGTCTTGCACTAAATGACCTGAGAAAGAATCAAATCCGGGGTTTGTTTTCTGGTTACGTGTGACCAGCGAAAGATTCGTTGTTTTGTCTCAACAAGGAGCGCAGCAGCTTCTCAAGGAGTGCAGTGCCAGTACCTGTATTTGTGTAGGGCCAGTATCTGTATTTGTAAGGCGATGCGCTTTCTTTGCTATGTTTAATAACGGCGGTCGGTGAGTATTGTAGTAGTCCTCTGAGTTGCATTTCGATATTTTTTGGCTAGCATTCATCTTAACATCTCTGGCTTTGGAACTGGAAATGAGTATATTGCTAATCAGCTGTAGCAAGACATGATAACAAACAGCCCAATCGTCGGCCATTGCGTATGGCTATATTGTACCCTGTACTGTATTTCTTATTGGTGAGTGGGACAGTCGGCCGCCGGTATCAGCTTGTAACTTCCTGAAAACGACGTTTGTTGTGCATCTGATTTTTAAAATATTGTGTTGCGGCTGGTGTATTGCATAGAGGTTTGAACATCAGAAGTCACCATCAAGAATCAAGCCTTAAAAGCAACACGATTTATTTCCAAGCGAGCAAAGTGAAGTGCGTCATAACCAAGCAACTTTGTGTTAATATGTCAATCTGCAAAGAGTCGAATGGAAGCGAAAAATGCAGGAAAATTGAGAAATTTCTAGACTCGCACCCGGATTTTCTGGCGCAATATCTTCATCGAAGAATGCAAAACGCCGTCTTGAACTACTTGGAGAACAACCCAGGTTTTTTGAAGGACTACATTCGTACCAAAGCGGCTGGTGTGGAAGATGTCGTGGATCCATCTCTGGCTTCTTCCAAAAGAAGTTCAGCATCATGCAAGCCAAATTCAAGAACCAAAGAGAGCAAAGAACCACCAAAACCTTTGAGCAGGCATCGCCATAACCACTCATCAAACAATGCCACACTGTCCCTGTGCCGATCGCACAAGGTTTTGCCCATGAATGTTGCACAAGAACCTCCTTATTTGGAAACCAACACACCTTCCTCAAGCCATGTGTCACCTGACGTGGAAATGCATGCTTGCCGGCAAGTTATGCGGTTTTGCACTGATTCCTTGGTTAAAAAAACATGTTTTCAAATTGCACAAATATATATTTTTTCCATTTTTACCTGCGCTAGGGCCAAGTGGCAGGCCTGTGCAACGAAATAAAAAGGTTTCCCCTTCACGATTTTAAAAAAATTTCTGAAGATTTGTGATGGAGTACATGATTGAAAATATTATTTGTGTTGCAGTGAGGCGGATTTACTCCTGGAACTTGCCCGTGACATCGCAACTACTGAAGATCCCGACCGGTTTTGCTTCAAGGCTCTGCGCTTTGTAGCAGACATCTTGCAAGCTGAGAGATGCAGTCTTTTCTGGATAAGAGATGCAGCAAAAGTTAGAGAAAAACACTTTTTAACTTTGTTGATCATTATAATATTTTGTCGAGGTCTTCGCATAGGTAGAAGAATTGCACCTGGCTACTCTACTTCGCATTGCTGAAACGCGTTCATCTCATTGTGAAATTTCAACATTATGCATGTCGAAGAACAAGGACAAATATAGATAATAGAGCATTTCAAGTAACCAGAAATGTGATTTCTTCACAAAATAAATCTATTACCAGTTGAATCAAACTTTTTATTTTTACTTTCTCACACGCTTCTACGTTTAAATATGGTCTCTTTGGACTGGATTGACATGGCAATGTTCTGTTTATCATTTTTATTATCATTGTTTATGTTCTTGTTTCATACTTAAGGTCCATATCTCAAGGGTCAGTAGTTTTCAAGAACAAAAACAACTCTACTTCATCACACAACCCCGCAGGGAGGGTGTTGGTTGATATGCGCAGGCAACACTAAAAAACGCGCCTGCGAATACAAGAAATCTCTCATCGCAACATGGCAAAAAATCTCTCATCGTAATATGAAAAAATCTCGAATCGCAGTACATAATAATAAACAACTTTTCCAACCTCTGTTTTTCGATGTAAAGTACTGTTTCCCTCAGTTTTATTCTTAGAGCGCAATTGCCCATTCGTTGTTGGAAAAGTGTATCGAGTCAGCAAAGCTGCTGGAAAGAAAGTGCTTTGCAACCTCGTGGTTATGAACTCCAAAGCGTTCTCCGTTATAAGGACATGCATTTGTTAAGAGTGGGTTTTTGCTGTATTAGCATCTTTCGCATACATTCGCATCTTTATCTAGTAGGTTTTCTATAAATTAGTTTGGAAATCACCCGTGTTGCTTAACTAGTACCTGTGTGATGTAGTCCTTATTTTCTTAACACTTCGAATTATCAAGCAGGAGGACTGCATACCTGCAGTGATTTTTAAGGAACTTATGACTGGAAAAAAGTTAAAATGAAATATTACACTAAAAAACAACTGACTTTTATGTCCCTGCCCCTCAACAAAATAATTCCTGGAAACGAAGCAATCGTTTAAAGAACTGATCCTAAAGAGCTAATCCTAAATTAAAGAGCTAATCCTCTTCTTCCACCAGTTAATGCATTCAAGCGAGAATGCGAACGCGATTTAATTTCAGTCATTGGTTTGTTATTCCAGGTAGTTCCTAGAGGAGGTGGCCGGAGTAATAGTTTCAGAGTCATACGCCTGTCCTGTTCCAAAATTTTTGAATTCGGATCCGGGTCCGAATTTTTTCAAATTTCAGGATCTGACAACTGTTCAAACTCGGGTAAACATCGGTGCAATCGAGATTCAGCAATGTTTTTGTTTAAGCAATTACATTTACAAAGACCACACAGGCTCGTGCTACTGCCGAAAATAAAAAGTGTCTACGGATCCAGGTCGAGTTTTTCACAAATTTTTGACTCCGGATCCGAAAAAAACGCAGAATCCTGCCGGAGTGACACTCCGGATCCGTGGCCACCTCTATAGTTTCTAGTACATCATTTCAATGTTTCTTCTACTGCCTTGTGACCTGTGACTTTACGCAGTAACTGCTCACTACTTTCTCATCACAGCAGTTTACACTTTTCCATGCCACGGCAGGAAAATTAAAGCAATGAACCACGTGGTGAATAGTTTTTGAAAAACATATCAAAAGCTGTTGGTTTTCGTGGAAAACCATTACACAGCTTCATTCAGAATTTTCGTTTTTTGCAATCTTCTGTTAAAGAAAACATTGCAAATATAAGAACCCAAAATAATAAAAAATTTAATAAATTCAGCGGCTGTCTGTTTCTTTTTTATCAAAAGTCAGCATTCAGGAAATAGTGCTCTTCTAATTCTTTAGAAAAATATTCGAGATTTCTTGAATCAGTTTAATGTGACCGGTATCAACAATAAGGTTAGGAAAGTTGGTATTGCCAAAACATTTTCTTTGTGAAACTAGAAATTTTTTCCAGGACTGCCATACCTGTTGACTCAGCGATTGGAGTGTTTTCGTGGTTTAGCGAATTAGGCTCTCTTCCGTTTTTGTGACGGTGATGCTTCACCATTAACATCTATAAACGTGACAGGGACACCAAACGAGAGCAAACAACATAAGGCTGTGCCCTACATAGCGATAAGATCCCGTGCAGTGTCTGGTGTCTCGATCGACAATAGGAAGTCTGCTTCTTTCCCTAAAAGCATCGTTGATGTAACACTTTCGCGTTCTACGTCTTCAAAACGATAATATACTGTGCCACATCGAATGGCCTTCTACTGCTTGCACAAAAAATGGGTTTCTCTAGCACGGGATTTGATCGCTGTGTTTGCATTACGAGCGCTTTCCAACTACACAGTTTTCCAACTTGGATACTGCAACCAGCACTGGTCTCGTTTGGATAAGCCAGTTTGTTATTAAAAGTTTTGCATAGCTGACTTGTACCATATCATTGCGTGGGGCTTTGAACATAGATTAGCAAAACATTGTAATGGTAACATACTTGGACACTAAACTTGTGTGCTTGTAACTTTGTGTGAAATTTACCACGCTTTGGTTGGATAATGCATTGTAATTGGTGTGTTTTGAAACCGCCGTTACCTTAACCTCGCCTTTCCATGAGATCTTTTATTCTTCTGTTCGGTCAATCGACCTTTCGTGCAAAGGTGCATCGAAATAATTTCTTGCAGCGATCATAATCATATGATTATCTTGTAAAGTTTAGGAAAGACGTCTATTACACTTGGTGGGTATTTTGCCTCTTAATTAGGTTTTCACGAGTTATGAATGATTTTTGTTGCATCAGTGGGTCAAAATTTTCAGGCTCTGGCAGCATTTTTATGCAGAATCGATCTCAGTATAAAACTTTCAATGATCTTTGGAAAACAAATTGTCTACACTAATATTTGCTGCATTACTTGAAACCAATCTATGATACAGCGTTTTGTACTACTGTTTACAAAAAGTGCAGTATGAATTTTAAAAGATCGAAGAGCATTTAGTACCGACCGCCGTTATTCAAATGAAACCTTCAAGGTTTTATCGCTTTTGCCACTAAACGATTTTCAACCATTTCATGCAACCGCAAGACATCTGTTTTATCTCTGCAATCAATATCATGGTGACGTTTGACTTCGCGTGCGTGTCTGTGCTGACTGAGAGGTTGCTGAAGTGTGGGCTGTTTAAGGGCTTGAAATTTACCAAAGCAGTTCAACAACCCATGTGAACTGAAACATAGCTTTGAGACGCTGACTTTTAGCTTCTTCCTGCTTCCGTACTTTCCCCATTTCTGAACCAACTTCTTACATTCAAGCTCCAGCATGTGTAAACTAAATTCTGGCGTGGCTCGTTGAAACTTGTCGCGTTGTAGTGTTCGACACTTTTCAGAAAAACTTCACTGCCAGAGATATGCATATGTTTCACACTTGTACCTAAAACCGCTTCATTCTGTTCGATTTGTCTCTGCTTTGTAAGTCAGACGTTTCTTCTACTTATGGGGACAAAGATTTCAAACTGAAAAAAAATGATTGGTTTCTTAACGAACTAAAACTTAAAAACTGAAAAGTACCATACAGCAGAATAACCGCACAAACTTAGGCCAAAACCTTTGCTACCTGGATTTCATGGTCTTGTACAACATCTGGGTGAGTATGGAAAACAAAAAATAAAATATATGAAGAGTTAGAAAGGAAGTTGAAATTATGTGCTCTAGAGGTCTATAGTATTAGGCACACCCAAATATGGGCAATGGACGCTTTTTTTTGAAACGTTTTTTTGAAAACGAAAATGTAGTGCAGACACAAAGCCACTTCGTAGAACAGCATGCAGCAGGACCGGCTAAAAGAGCATCTAGAATTGTATTTGAATAAAAAGAATGAGTTTCTGAACCTTGGCACAATTCACTGTTTTGAAACATTTCATTTCTTGTTAAACGCTGATAATACCATGAAACAGTGCATCATTTTGGGATTTTTAAAACGCTGAAGATATTTTGCCAAATTTTGTGCCTTCAAATGACATGTCCGGTACGATGACAATGTAGTGTCAACTGGAAAATTTAGTTTTTTCAAAAGTAGCTGAAGGCCATTTTTAGAAAAACCTGCGACTGGTTACCAGCCGTATCAAAAGCGACATTTGCGGAACTGGCCAGCTGCCTCGCCCTAGTCTAGGCTCACAAGGTGCTTGATAAACGCGCCTCCATGAGTACTTTCCTTGGGTTAAGGATCCGTTGTTTTTACGTTATATGAGCTTAATGGTCAGTGACGCAAACCACTTCATTCCTAAATGATAAAGGTTCTTCCTCGCCAGCGTTAACGTTCGATCAGGCTTGATTGCGAGCTGTCAATGCGAAAGATCGTTGGAAACCTGAAACGCGTCTGTTTCCTGACTCCTCTTGGGTAGCTTGACCGTGTTGCAGCCAAAATCGTCGCCAGAAAGTCCTCAACGCGGGGGCTTGACATTCTAAAATTTCACAAAAACTCACTTATTCATAATATTTCATATTTGAATTAGGGGATTGGAGCTTGTTTGGGGGGCCAAGGCCGCCACAGCACCACGTGATTGTATGTCTGTTTGGTAATGTTTGCTGTTAGCGAATAGGCCACTGAAAGACAAGCTCGACGCAATAAACTGAGCTGCCAATACGTTGCAAATTGAAAATACACTGGCAGAAAGGAGGAAAACGTATTTGTAATCGCCATACCAGTCACACCGAGAATATATAATGACAGTTTTTTTTAAAGAAAATGTTAGGTTCCTGATATGGGCCTGTAGGGACCCGATTTCTCTGATTCTAGGGACCAATGAGGATTTTCTCTGATTCTAGGGACCTGCATCGAGTACCTAAAACACCTTAAAAAAACCTGTATAATGTAAAGAAAAAGATACACAACCATTGGCGTCGGAAAGATTTTTTTGCAGGGTGGGGGCAATTGTGGTATTTTCCCGGGGTAGCAAAAAGATTTTCCAGGAGGGGCCAAAAGTTGTAAAATTTCAATTTGCCCACTCGGAACTAAGAAAACGACCTTTTTTGCTAAACATATATAAAGAAAATGTCAAATGTTCCAGGGAAAGGACCCCCTTACCTCCTTTCCGACGCCCATGTACACAACGTTCAGGCAGCAAAAAACATAACATCACTGTCTTTTAAAGGAAGCGCAAAGAGTCAACGTCTTATCTTCGGTGAATAAGCGAATAAGAGCGATACTGTCGAACGCACTACGCTTCTTCCATTGAAAAGCAAGTCAATCAAGTTGCTACATCGTCCACTTTGGGAAATTTCATAAACATCGCTGGCCCGGTTACTGACCGAGGACGTTTAGCGAAAGACACACAACGTTCGGGTCACAAAAGTCATAAAGTAATCTTTGCAGAAGCAAAGCCGCTTTGAAGTAGTTTGCTTTTTCTCGTCAAGGTTTTTTTTACAACGATGACAAATGCCGCTCGCTACATCAGCTCGAAAAAGCCGCAACCGACGAGAGTATGCATTGAGTTTGACCAAAGCTCCTTTGATGCAGGGAGACATTAAGGAGTTGGTTTCTCGCTTGTGGAACGTAACGCCGACATCACGTTTCGAAGACGTTGAATGCAACCAAAAAAACCAACTTGCCGTGCCTGTAAACGTCGGAATCGCCGGTCATGTAGCAACCTCCAAGCTTGGGTTGAAAGTTGCAAACGTGTATGACGTAAGTTTTATTTATGTTTTGTTAGCCTGACAACGCGGTCATCGACCGATGTATGACACCTCAAAGCAAATGTTTTATTACAGTTTGGGTCTGCTAAGCAGTTTTCATGTATTCATTGATGTAATGGTCAGTTGCAGCACATATCAATTCTTGCCTCAAAATGCAAACAGATTTTTTGTCAATGTTCAGAAATGTATGCCTGCCCTCGTCAGCGTATTCAAAAGGTCAAGCGAGTCAATAAACATTTCTGCATTTTTTTGAAAAAATTGCAAGCAAAAACTGAAATTTGTCGACGTGTATCAAACACCTCTTTGTTGCGCAAACTGAAAAATCTTCTGATTAAATTGGATATGAGGAGGAATTTACGCGACATAAAGAAAAGCGCAGTTTTCCTTGTTGCTAGATATCCTCCATACTTCCGGATTCAGTGTATTCCTGAATAAACAAGAACAGCTCATTCCGCTTTTGGCGGTTGGAAAGTAAAAACTACATAACGCAATGTGCTTTTTTCACAAAAATGCCATTTTTCTACTACAAGCCAAATCTAAAATTTGAGGGTTAATCAAACGCACTCCGGCCTTCCACAGGAGACCATTTCCAAATTCCAATGTACGTTTTTACATCACTACTAAATTATGACAAAGTGCATCAGTTTGCGCTGCTGATCGCGGGGACATCGTGAAGTTTTTCCAATGCCCGAAAACCTACGTGTTCACATTGCAGCATCCAAACTTTAACAAGACCATCGACGAGAAAACAGGCTTTCAGTCTCGCGACTTGATTTGTCATCCGATCGTCATTCCGCCGGAAGATCGCGTCATTGGCGTGGTTGAAGTTGTCAACAAAAAAACAAAAGAACCTTTTAGCGATGAAGATGAAAAAGTAAGTTGATATCTTTATGTGTTACGTGGAAAACCATCTGGTAAACTTTCTATGCAACGATTGGCGCAGGTGTGATAACCCAAAGTTTAAAACTAATATCCAAAGTGTAAAAATAATCTTTGAGTAACGGATTTTTGCTGGTATGCAATGTGAAACTACTTTTGCAGTTTTTGCACAAAATTGTGTATTTCCATTTGACGAATGTTCCATTTAAAGCATGTTTCAAGCGGCCAAACCGAACTGAAAACTTTACCTGATAACGGCTGGAAACTAAATAGTCTCAGGATGTTTGGAACCCGAAAGCATCTCAACTGTTTTTTGCCTTCAGAGAAGTGGGTGAGGCTTGTCGCCCAAATTAGGCAGATGCACATTTGCGCATACCTATAGCAAATGTATATATTTTAAAACTAACGTTATAAAGTATTTTGCTGCTAGCAACGTCGCCTTTTCAATAAACACGCTTTCAGGCAAAGTTGTAACATGAACCTGTTACGTTTCTAATGTAGCTTACATTTACAGACAAATGTTTGCCGGTTTTTAGCTACGCAGCATCAAAAGTATTTTTCTATTTGTGTAGGTGCTGGAGCATTTTCTCGTCATGTGCACAGCCGCAATCTACAATTTTCGAAAATCAGCAGAAATCCACCGGCTGCAACAAGCCGCTCAGGTTGGTTTTCCCGAGCAGCGTGTGCTGAGTGCGTTGTCATGTTGTGTTGAAATTACATTCAGTGAAGTTTCTTAGTTTTAAGGAACGGAACGACTTGCGTTGTAACACATAAATTGCTTTGCTAAACAAGAGCAAGTTGAAATCAGGAAGAATTCAACTTGTATTTGTTTCGCTATGTTTTGCTTTTTATTAAAAATGCTTTTTAGAAGGTTATATGGGTATAGAAATTTTGAACACTCCATTCCTTCTAAATCCCCTAAAGTGTCATCATAAACTTAACAGAATATCTCAATAAATTCAGGTTTTTGAAAGCTGGAGCGATAAAACAGAAAGGTAGTTACCACAAGAAAACCCCTACAAAAAGCAAAAATGCTATAACAAAGTGAGAAAGACGCCCAACATTATTACTGAGTAAGCTTCACACAATTTGGTATGTTTGCTTGATTTTTGAGTGAATTTTCCCTTTGAATGAGAAGGTAGTGTTCTGTTGAAATCTATTGAAACAGAATGAGTTTTCAAAGCAGACAAATGAAAATCACAGGATGTCGATGAAAGGTCAGTGTGCAGTTATTATAGCATTTTCCAATCAGAGAAACTACTTGGCTAAATTTTTATATTCTGGCCTGCCCACGCGATTGAGTGCTGCATTTCGTTGCAGCTCCAACAAGAACTGTCATCAAAGGTCGCTACTTTGTGGCCCCAAAGGGCGTACGATGATTTGCTAAAAGATCTAGTGCTGCACGTGTCCGAATTGATCCCATGTGAGCGATACACGCTGGCGGTCGCCTTGGTTGACAACTGCAACATTGAGGGCTGCCTGGCATTCGCCCGCTCCTATGACCTGCTTATCAAGAAGGCCAAAAACTTGACCGAAACGACAGAAGCGAAAACTGTGGATATGACAAAGTAAGAGCAGAAAGAACGTTATTTCTAACATGCGGTCGATACTCCTGCAACAGAGTGATATTTTATTTCACAAGACCTATTAACCCATTTTTCTTTCATATTTGATTTTGCCGTAATTCTTCAAGTATTCATTGCCTCAGTTGTATTTTCTAAAATGTTGGTGATCAGGATGGTAATAAGAATGCAATCTTTACAGGCATTGGTCCTCTACCACAAAACAAAAGCGTTAACTTTTTGCATAAAATTCCGTTCGTTTCAATAAGAAGTTAGCGTTTGAAGAACGGGTGAACGCTTGATTGCACAAAAGTTTGTGTTGAGAAAAGTTTTTGTTGAGAGTTTGTGTTGTCCAGAGTATTTGATAAACAAAACCTTTATATTGAGATGATTTCATCCACAAAATTTATGTTGATAGTATTTGATAAGCGAAAACGAAGCAGCAATTGATTTAACACGTAGAGAGAAGGTTAGAGGAAAAGCAACGTATAATGGTATAGAAAACCGGGAGTAACTGAAGAGGCAAACGTTTTTCTTTATGGTTATAAACTGTTTTGTATTATAGCTAACATCAAATTTAGTTTTCAGACAGCTACCTGCTGACGTGGTTCTCAGGAATTATAGAAACGCTTTGACGGTGATGCGTTTCCAAATACACTTGAAAAAAGTTAATTGTTTTTTCTGCGTAATCACTTTTCGTATTTCCTTTATAGGAATTGCTCTCCGTACTTTCTGAAAATAGCTAGCAAAAGGTTAAGAAATAAAGGAACGCTGAACAACAAAGAAATACAATTTTTCCGAGAGACTTACTGTTACTTCAGCCTTTGTCTTACAACTTGAGGACAGATGATTTGAATCTTCAACCAGCTTTTTATTGTTTGCAGATTAAAGAAGTCAGATTGGATATTTAGCCACAAAGTAATACAGAAAGTGTTGGACACAAAACAGGTACTTTGAATGCATGCTGCCAATTGTGCGCAGGGTTGAAACCATCTGTAACTTATAGAGTGCGCCATACGGAAAAATCATTCTGGAACTTGTTTTGTTATTCAAAGCTGCTGCAGTTTTGCATTCATTTTACTAGTGCTACGTCCCAAAAACCTTAATCGTTGACAAATTACATAAAGAATTGGTGGTTATAGGTAAAAATAATTTACCTTAAAATTTGTGTTGTGTTCTTTTTCCAAAATCTAACTTCGACCTTTCCCTCCGTAACAGAGAAGTATGGCATTATGCGAGTGGCATTTTGATGCAGTGGCGTTTTGGTGCAGTGACGTAGCCAGACCAAATATTTTTGGGGGACCAAAATGTTTGATTTTAGGCGAATAACGCTATTTTGTTGGGAAAAACGCCTCTCAAAGCACAAAATTACTATATCTTCTAAACATTTGGGGGAGCGCCATGGCCCCTTTGGCCCCTCCTGGCTACGCCTATGTTTTGGTGATTTTTTTCATTGACTTGGTCACAGGTCTATCGCGAAGATTTTTGAGGCTATATCATGTGGCTATCTTTACAATGACAATCCTGCTTAGTCAGTGTAGATTTTCTGCAAATAGAAACATTACTTTTGAGTTTGTATTCACCTTTTTACACGAAAAAAAATGAACATCACAATAGCGCGGGAAACTGACAGGGTACGATCATCCAACGCTCCTTTAGAAACATTTTCCAGACTCTGTGTTTCTACCTGTCACAATGTGTATGTGCAAGCTCTAAAAATAGCTGAAACGTTTTGAAAGGAATATAAAGTTTAAAACGTTAGCTATAAATGTGGCAGCGTGCTGAAAATAACTTGCAAGTGTAAACCAAGCACTGCAAGTGTAAACCAAACATTTGTAAACGCTTTTGTCAGAACCTTTTTCATCCGATATTTTGTTGTTGCAGAAAGTGAACATGTCAAGAATAACACCGTTTTCAGAATTCAAACTGGAGGTAAGATGCGTGGAAAGTTAACTGCACTCTTTTCCTAACTTCCTTTGCAATTTGAATCACAAAAAAACTGAAAACCAAGTTTCACGTTTCGCGGAGTAGAATTTGAAGCATTTCTGCACGTCTCGTCGCTTCGAATGTGTGATGAAATGAGTTTGCGTTTTTGCTTTCACTTGAGCATCTGCCTTCGCTAACTCGTCGCTTGAAGAATCATTGTTTCAGTTCACTTTCATTTGCACTCGCTGCTTGTACTCCTTTGTGGTTGTCACGAGTGTTCCGCGGCACCCATCTCCACTTGCTTGCACTGGGGGCCACGCGGCCATTTTCGCAGTGAACGCTGCCATGGTCTTTGGAAGAGGGGCAGGGGGGAATTGGTCCCCCTGGATTTTGAAATGTTGTTTTCTTAGTTTTGAGTGGGAAAAACAAATTTCACCACTTTTGACCCCCCTGGAAAGATTTTAGAAAAATCCCCTAGCGCCCCACTGGGCAAAAATTCTTCCGACGCCCATGAAGGCTGCATTGATGGCGAGTGAATGGTAGCACCGCCCGTGAACCGTTCTATTGCACCCAGTCACCCATCCATTAACGCCGAGCAGAAGGCTGTGCAGGCAGCAAGCGTTACTTTTTACGATTTCTGTATGACCCGACAAGGAATCGAAGCCAACCTACCAGCTTTGGTGGCGCATGCTCAACCATCATCATTATCATCATCAAGGTCCATCGTAGGAACCAGACATAAGGGGCAATGTGCAGGAAGTCTTCCAGTTTTTTTATCACAGGGAAGTGGCAGGATACGTGGAGTGTTTAAATTCATCCAGTCGTTGAGCTGGTCTGGTCCAAGTGCATTTGTTTTGGACGTCCTCGTGCTTTCGTGCCGCAATATTACCCACAAATAGCCAAATTTTCCAGTTTTCACGACTTTGATAATATGTCCAAAATTGGAGTTGCCGCTTTTTCATTGTTGTTAAGGGAGATCTGCTTTGCTTGACTTGGGTTAGGACTTGTTTGTTTGTTTTCTTGGTCATGTAAGAAATCCTTTGCATTTTCCGATAGAACCACAACTCATCAGCTTCCAAGTTGCTAATTAGTGGTGTAGTTAGTGTCTACGACTCACAACCGAACCATGCCAGACGTTGAATTTCAGGACTCTATTGCGGACAATCACAGATAGATTTTTGTTTCTTAAAAATATTATCGAGTGTCTTCAAGGCTTGTTTTGCCATTGCAATACGTGTTCGAACATCTTTGTGACACCTTTCATCGCTGGTGATTCATGATCCTAAATATTTGAACTTCTCAACTTGTTTGAAAGTGGTCTCGTCAATTTTGATTTTGTACCTGGGAATGCTTTGTGATTTCGATATGACAATGTACCCTTCTTTCTTTGGATTGTTTCTATTCCGTAATTTTTACTGTGGAAGAGCACCTGATCTATCAGTTCTTGGAGCTTGTTTTCTGATGTGAGCAGAACAGCATCGTCTGTATAACAAATGCTGCTGATGATGGTGCCGGCGATTTTTATTCCATCAAGGCGTTCATTTTTCCGCAATATTTTTTCAGTGTATAAGTTACAAAGATCTGGTGAAAGAACACACCCTTGTCGAACTTCCTTCTCACTTTCTGTCCATGCTGTGAGTTCATTTCCAACTCGAACCGCAGCACTTTGTTGACAACATAGATTTTCATTTATTCTCATATCTTCGACGCGTCTATATCTATCAAGTCTGAAGTGCCATTAGTTTTGAGCGATCCACGCGGTCGAATGCCTTCTTTTATCAATGAAACAAAAGAAGAGGTCCTGGTGAGCTTGCGCACCCCTCCCAGCTATCATTCGTAACATAAAGGTTGCGTTTGCAGTTCCTTTATTTACCATCAATAGCTTAGCGTGTTAAACAGTCAAACGCATTGAGCACCACCACAGTTGAATCTTTATCTGCTTGCCGTGACCCGAACAGCAACAATGATCAGTTCAATTCACGGAATCTTACCTTATTATGTGAACACTCTCTTGCTTAGTCTTTCTTTTGTGTGTCTTGCAGTTGTTTTTATTTCATCAATTCCCGAAAGGCCATTCGTGTTTGTATGTGCAAGCTGAATAATCTACAATGGACCAAATTTGAGTTTACCAAAATTGCAAGACACAGAAAAGATGGAAGCAGGTTACGCCTCTTCGTTTTATACCGCCCCTCGACATTAAGCCTGGGTTTTAATCAGGCCTACTCCTTATCAACAATTAATTGGGCATAGGGAAGTTGCAGTTATTATTTATGAGGCTGGTACGCTGTCAAAGCAATAATAAAACAATTGTCGAAACCCCAACAATACGTTAGAAGTAGTTTAAAGCAAAACTATTCAGAGACCGTAAAAATGTGTAAACGCAAGCAGAAAACTTCGTAATAACTAATAAAGTGCAGTCCCCAAAACAACAATGCACAAAACTTCAAAGTTACTTTGTTGTTGGAATGTGCTGCAATAACGTGTGCTAAAAATACGTGCACTCTACTGTATCGGAAATCTTAGCGACCTCTCTCCACTCTTGTTTGAGCGATGTCTTTGACTTTATTGAAGGCGTGGCGCGCGTATGAAATATTCATTGTTCGGTCGTAGAATGTTGAAGGAGTTCATTGAAATTAGAAACATGGGAAGAAACGATCGAAAGTTTGACGGAAAACCTTCTCGTGGATGCCTGCCAATTAGATTCGCAATTTCAAGCTGACAGATATATTTCATTTTAAGGCTGTTAAAAATAGAATGCAGTGGACAATCTTACCTTAATTTTTGGCAGAAATGCCTGATCGTGGTCAGACCCCATGTTTGACAACTTTTTGCCAGGCATCCTTGTTTAAGACTGCCGTGAAAGTTTGTTATTAACTGACAATGTTCATTCCTCAAATTAAGGGAATTGGTTCGTCAACAATTTGGTTGTTTCTTATCATTTCGTAATGCCAAAAATATTGGGCATCAGCTCAGTTGTTTGCCACGAGATAGTTGAAAAATATTGGCTTTGCTTTGTTTGGTGACTACTGTTTTTTTCCTTTTTCCTGCAGGATGAAAAGCGAGGATTCAGTTTGAAGACTGTTCTTTGCGTGCCTTACTACGATGATGCAGAGCGGTTGCTGGGAGTGCTGCACTTAGGCAACAAGAAAACCGGCTTTGATGAAACTGATGAAGCTATTGTGGAAGTGAGAGACGTTTGCTACTTGCGTATTAGCTCTTCCATTCATGACTAAACAAAGAAGTTAATAGAAAAGCGATTTGGCGCATGTCGTAATGCTTTGCTACTTCTTAACACAGTTTCACAACCACGAAGTTTCAGCGTGTCCGTTGGTAAAGAAATTCGTAGCTACCGTAGAAAATTGTTTTGCAGGGTAAAGAAGGACTACCGAGTTTTTCAGGACTTCAGAGAACTAGTAAATACAGAAAACAGTCACCGTGTTTTTAAAATACAATAATGCGTATGATTAAGTGAAAAGCAATATTAGGGTACTCGAATCTGTAGTAATCACTACGAAAGCAACCTTGTTGTCACTCAGTTATTTTTTTCAGTCCATTCGCCCATTTCTGATGAACGGTCTTCTGTTTGCAAACGGATTTAATTCCATTTGCATAGACAAGGCAAAAACAGATGTTGCTGACGAGATTGTTCGTTTCCAGACGAGAGCACAGCAAGAAGAATTAGACCGAATAAAGGTAGGCTGTTCGGGTGTGGGCGGCTGACGAAATAATTTCTCGATGAAGGGATACTACTGCATATCGTTTAGTGTTGAGATGTTCTTGCAGACTTGGAAACTTTTTCAGTGCCATTACGCAGTGAGCTGTTTTTTTGCTGCGTAATTTTTTGCATGGCAATCATATTAGGGACATATGCCCATGGTCCTCTTGAAATTGCAAAGCTACTGTACCGCTTCGGTTTGTTCGAAACCCTACGCTCGGATATTTACTGAACCGCTGTTTTGTAAACATGAGGCAGCAGGTGCAGACAGAAGATTTAGTTTCTCCTATCAGTTCTGCTCAACTGTTCAGGTCTTGAACGTGAATTAAACTGGGTGGTCGCCAACAATAACGTCAAAAACAAACGTTTTGACATCGACAAAAGCTAAACTGCATGCATCGAATTTCCGTCGTTATTTCGCTCTGCTCAAGAACCCTATGAAGTGAACACCTGCTTGCCTGATAGCTAATTATTTCTCTTGCTATTGCAACTGTAAAACAAGGCAACCAATTGTTATCAAGATTATATTCAAATGTAGCGCACGAAAAGCCATTTGCATTTCTACTCTCTGTGTTTCAGGTGCAAAGGATTCTTTAAAAACCGTTCCTTGTCACAAACAGATTTTGATTGTATTGCTCTGTATTTCGTTCTGATGTTGATTATGGCTGTGAGTTTGTACGACCACACACGTTTTTTCCAGATTAGCTATCATGACGAGTCAAATGCACTTAGTAGCAGTTTTCTCTAGAGCACTGTATGTACAGTGTTAGGGAAATTCGTGGAAGTTAAAATCTAGGTTGGTGCGATTAAAATGCAAATTTAATAAATAAGCAGTTGAAATCTTTGCCAATATAGTGTTTGTTTGACTAACACCAAGGGAGTATGATGTAACCAAAATAGTTTTAGAACTGAACTGAACTATATATGAACTATATAGAAAAGGATTTCAAACGTAAGATACTTTTGTAACGTGAGCAAGCAGTTTATTTTTGAAAGACCACTTCAGGAGACCTTACATGCAGTTTAAACTCTGTATTGTTATATTTTTATATTTTTGATTCTTAATTTGAATAAACAAACAGTTTGAATGTTCTCAGATGAAGGAAGCCAGCTTTGCTCTATATTGTTTTGCATAGTACCTGTATCTGTATCAGGATAACTGCCAACTGGACAACCGTCAACTGCGACAATTGGCAAAAGGACAACTGACAACTGCCTACAATGAAACTAAAGTCCAGGACAACTGAATGGTTGCTTTTACGACTACGCTTCACAGAAGCTGTTCTCCGGTTGGCAGTTGTCCTAGTCGTTAGTTGGATTATAGGCAGTTGGCAGTTGTCCTAGTTGGCAATTGTCCAGATGACAGTTGTTTTTGGCAGTTGTCCTAGAACCACTTGTAGCTTTGGTAGATAACGTTTTTCTGCCTGACTTCAGTGTTTCCCAACCCTTTTCAGCTTTAGACCCAATTCTACTGCTATTGACAATTTTTTGTGGGTCCATTACGAGAAATTATGGAAAACATTGAGCTATGAGAAAGAAACAAACTATTAAAAGTACATACAATTTACTGCTAAGGGAAAACTTGAACTTGCTTGTTAGACATGATGCAATAATAAGATCAAGTTGAGGCCTAGCAGGAGTCAAACTCACACGCAACGTAGCATTGAAGAAACGTTTTAGGTAAATACTGAAAAAGTGTAACATTTTGTAATACTTCACGGCCCTCCTAAAAAAACTTCGAGGCCTGCTGATTTGGGAAGCGTTGGTATGAACGACACTCAAGTTTCCGTAACGCTAAAAGTAAAGCTGAAGTAGATTGAGGAAAGTTTCATTTTTCCTTTAGCAGGACCGCAACCAGCTGATATTTGCGGGGAGGGCGGGGGCAAAATGATTGTAACTTGTTGTTGTACTATTTTCGGGGGCTCAGCAACTAAATATGTGTCTGAAAATTTCGGGGGGCAATTGCGCGATTGCCCACCAGTTGTAGGCCTGGCCTTCAGGCTGTAATTCAGACTGACTGACATGCAGAAATGTCAACAATCTGAAAGTTTTGCGCAATCTTTTGAACGTACGCCCTTGGTCAAGATGTTAAGATAAACAGGCTCAGTAAAAGTACAGTAGATTACCTGATGCTTTGAGTGCGCTTACTGCAGGATTTACATGAAAAAGCTTTTGATGAAATATGTAAGATTTCTTGGACTGGGCTCGCTATCGAAGGACGGGATTACTGACGAAGAAATTGCACTTCGACTGATGATGTCGTTGTTTTGCGATTCGATTCAATGACATTCTTTGCAACAAATATTTTGCTGATTCAAACTTGAGAAAACTAGAAAACGGTTGTCATCAAAAAGATTTGTTTGTGCATTGCCACCTTTTTGAATGATTCTATTTGAATAAGAGCTGATGATGCCTACTTTGTAGGCGAAATATATACTCTGTAAGATCTTAGTGTCTGATTCTGTGCTGAGAAAGGATTTCTT